>WLWD01002488.1_pt1 | contig 13523 bp, 11 predicted proteins | sample 6712731 | NCBI WGS metagenome assembly WLWD01 (sample SAMN12718690, study PRJNA576275) | sponge metagenome | isolation source: marine sponge | host: Mycale hentscheli | place: New Zealand: South Island, Marlborough, Capsize Point | collected 2014-11-01
TATTATTAATAATATTATTAGTATTACTACTACTACCGCTGTTATTATTATTATTATATGTAGGTAATAATCCAAGTTGGCCTTCGCTTGTGATGGAGTCTAATTTACCAAAGGATCTGGTCATCCGGACTGCTGGGAATGTCATATGTCTACCATTCAGAGATCGTTTTCCATGAGCTTTTCTCTGGGAGCCTTGGGGTTCTCTGCAGTCACTCTACTGTATACATCTTCTATGAGACTGAACTACAAACTAGCTGTACTAGTTGTCATTTCACTGATTTCGTTTCATTCACACTCATATGATCTAGTAGACTTGGTAGCGTGACATGCTACAATTATTTGCAGAAAATCAAAGTTTAAAATGGGTGTATGTTAGCAGTAAGCTTGCTTGGTTCTGTTGTGGTGTGATTGAGGACCTGTTACTAAAACTGATGTATATTATTATTTTTATTCAGTTTTGTTTAAATAAGTAGAAGGCAGCAATAGCAAACATGAGTATACTAACTTGGCAAGTGTAAAATCGGAGTAAAGAATATCAGAACCCGTTACACATCGAGGGAATGCTATTGCGACTATGGCCTCAACTTATAGATGCATTAGATCCAATTGCACACATTCCATATCCTGAGATGCATGTACAAAAAGTTGTGCTGTAGGGTATATAATATACCATAGGTAGGAAGGCCATGCAGTTGTTATGCATTCAGTGTGGTGGGTGCTAACTACATAAACCTCATCATTGTACTATTGCATCGCTCATGATGACACTAACATTTGCACAGGACCACAACCTCCACCTATTTTTTAACCTATGGCACATATCTAAATACAACAATCAGTTCAGACACAAGAAAAATGGTATATAGAGAGACTGCAGTTGCTGTGCAATTAAATTGATACTTGCTTGGGATCATGCTATGGCTCCACCTTACGTAGGAGGAGCCCATGGTCACCATGTAATAAGTATTGTTAGTGTGATAAAGGAAGAACGTGTTCTACTATATATGTAAGGACACGTTTAATCCGCAAGGTCTTGGATTTCGCGCCTCATGCATATTAAATATGCATGATATATTATTATGCATGCATATTAAATATGCATGCATTACTGATTATCTGGAAATCCATTGCACACCCTGCAGCATGACACTAATTGCTCAGCGACCAAGGCCTCCACCTGTGACCTGCACCATCTGCACACCTCCGCAGGACCAGTTGCATAGCGACCAAGGCCTCCACCTGTGATCTGGGCCAAACTGACTTTTGAGAAATAAGTTGCTAATGTATCTAAAAACTACGGGTAGAGTGCAGTAGACACTGGTCTATGAATCTGAATGAGATGGTTTGATCTGTATGCATACATGCATGTAGCATAGCCAGTGTGTAAGCATTGTTTAGAATAACTAAGGAACAACACTGCTGTGATTGCATGTCATTGATCAAAATATCACAATAACACCACCACCTGTCCCCAGTAATGAGGTGTATTCTGTTGCTATCGCCCTCCGTATCCCAGATAAATGTCCATTTGCAGCAGAATAATAAGCAGACAGGACTATTAGGTTCAACACTACCAGCTGATCATACGACTTCCTTTATTTTTTTCAATTCATTTAATACAGACATGCAATAATCACAATCCAACAAAAGATAATCAACAGTAAAATAATCACAAAAAGAAAAAAAAAACAAAGACGTAACGTTCGATAGACATGTCGTACAAACGTCACTTGTACTTAGAGATAGTCTTCATTTACTTCTTGAAATCACTTCATTGTAATCGTTACAGCCTGACAAAAAGAGAAAACATTAATAAAATGCAACAAAAACATATATCCCAGTTACATACCTGTAGCTCTTATGAACAAGACAGTGGTGCTTCACATGGCTGTGTTCAAACATCTAGCATAGTACATCCTCCAACACGTGCTCATAGTTCCTCAACTCCACCAATTAGTGTCCATCTAAGAACATGCACACACATCCAAATACAAATTTGTAAATCTCTTGCTGCCGCTAAGCGGTCATGCACACCTGGCAGACCCAGGATGCCTGTGCACTAAGCAGGCACTGTGAGCCATGCAAGCAAAGCTCCTGGAGCCAGGCTAGGAACTCGCAGGAGAATAGGCCTTTCCTCATAGCAAGTGGCGTGGCCACCCAAAGACCCACCTGGACCATTGCTGTTTCATGAGAAAGGCCTTGAATTTGCACCCCAGCAAATGCCAGGTACCCAATCACAGCTGGGTGGACTGGCTGGAGGCATATGGAAAACCAAATGGAAAATTGCCAGAGTGGGGCTTGAACTTGGCCCTGAGCCAAGGACACAACACACACACACACACACACCTTGAACAGTGCCACCCTCAAAGGGTGATGCTCCTCTGCTAAGCAGATTGACAGTTGCATAGTGGTTAATCATTTTCTTGGTCTTGTTGTAGCACATCTGTGTCTAGCTATATCTTGGCCCCTTCTAAATGACCGACTACATCTATTGCAGGTAAAGGGTAAGAGAGTAGGGACACACACACACACAAGTAAGTGGGTTCAATGCAGGATATAACTAGCACTAGTTTCCCATTCACATTTTCCAAGCCACCGACCCAGCCTTCACCAAAAGTGACAGAACTAAAAAAATATTGCATTTTGAATTTATTACAAATGCGCAATAGATGGACAAAAGCTATTCACAGTGGAGCTGTTGTTGGGTGATATCAGTTTATGCTCATGTGCTTCAAATAGCTATGCTAATGTTACGTCTGATATAGCTGTTCTCCAATAAAACTTGTGTAGCCAGAGGGTTGTGAGAGTAGTACTAACCCATGGAGATGAAATGGACATCAGGACCATTATCAACGACCATGAAAAAAATTTTTTTTTTTCAGTGATGGTTGCATGAGAAACTAGTAACTTTGTGCGGCCGTATCAAGGCTTTAGCTCACCTAGACAAACTCTTTACCCGCTGCTATACTGGGAAGGGGTCTGGTGGTATTAGTATTCAAAAGGAATGTAATTAGTCCTTTACCAGGATGCTCCATAATTAAAATCTAACTGAACATAAAAGTATCACACTTGGGTTTTTGGCTAAAAGCACATTACTGCCGTATTTAGATATGGCTTTTAGAATTCAGGAAAATGCCAATCATCTATGGAGACTCAGTGTAAGCATTCAAAACCTTTTCCTTACCCTGTTGGTAGTATTATCTCTACCACTTACAAGCCCAAAAATTAGTTATAGATGCAATTCTTTCAACCCTTCCCACTATCTTAATCTTTAGCCACTTTCTCTACTTAAGTTCACAGCCACTCCTCAGTGGTTACTACCAAGTTCTACAAGACTGCAAGTAAGCAGTGGACGTTATTGGGAGGAAGAGAGAGGAGAAGATTTGAATCAGAACTATGTTATAATTATATCACACATTTCCCAGCATAGGGGTAGGTAAAGGCAGGGTTTCATAGAGACTATGGCAATGTTGGGATTCCCTTCCCCCACCCCCATCCCATTTCGTTCACCCTCCATACTTTTTCCCTGACAAAACATTTTAAGAAAAAAATTAAAAATATATACGAAAAACCATAGCCTTACTGTACTGTTAGTTCGTTTAAAATAAATACTTCTTTTATAAAGTTGAGGTGCATAATTCATAATAGTTTGTCCTGTTTTCATCTGTCTGACTTCAATATTATCATTTGGCTAAATTAACTCTACACAAAATCCCCCCCCCCCCCCCCTGTATAAATCACCTAAGACAAAACCTACCTAAAAATTGTAAATGATGCTTCCAGGTGAGGGGTTTTCCTCTGACGTCTCATGTAAGTTTGCAACGTGTCTTTTACTCCTCGTAGTGCAGCCACGCCCTTTTCTCCCCAGCTTGTAGTAAAGACCCTTTACCAATCATTGTCCGTCATGCGTGCGTGGTATAAATTCTCCAGTTTTCGCGTATTTTGTGCGTGGTGGTGGTGTGAGTTGTACGAGGCAGATAATGGTGAAGGTCAGGCTCGACTGAGCCCCCCTGAAGAGAGATGTGATTGAGATGAAGTAAATTTTTAGTGGTAGTGATTTAGTGTGGGTGAACTAGTGTGATCGTAATTTGTGGTGTGCGCTATTTGTATAATGTTTGAGTTTGACTTAGGGTAGCTACAACTTTTTAATGACCATTGATTGAAAATTGTATTAGTATCTTGCAGCAGTAAAGAGAAGCCTCAGCATCATAGATGCAGCCCCCAGAATATATGCTGAATAAATCTGCTGGGATGTTGGTTCAAAATTTTGGCAGTCATTATGTAGTAGTAGACAGTAGCCAGCTACTTCTAAATTGTGAATGCATATTTTATCTGGAACTTGCACGTAGTGATCAGGCAACTGTCTATAAAACCCTAACCTCAGTCAAGGGTTAAATATTGTGTATTTTATAGATTCACTGCTGACAAACAGGGATAGAGCTGCAGACACAGATTGTATTGCTTGGCATAACATGGGGCAATGTGAGTACTGAGACATTGATAAGGAGTTACTATTGTGTTAAAAGTACTCGATCACATTTTAGCACACATTCATATTTACTCAGTCAGGAGTGTTTGATGACCTTTTATGCATGCAAGCACATGTTTGGGCTATATTTAGAATCAGGAGTCTAACACATCTTGAGGTTACTTTCATTAACTTTTTTTCTCATCTCTATTTTCAGGCTGTTGGGAGTTCCACCATGCTATCTGCAGCATTGATGGAGCTAAGAGGACACTGGAGCTTATGAATATAGAAGTCTGAATAGGTCTGACTTTACTCCTCTACAGTGCACCTCCACTGGACAGCTGACACTGTGGAATAGCCCCCAAATGATTCTAGTAACGGCAGATACATGCTGCACTTCTATATTAACTAACGGTGAGATTCCGTTTTTCTAGTTAGTAGAGTACCTCCACATACTTAGTGCTTGGATTTTGTAGCTGATATATGAATTATAAGAGAATGCACAAAGGTTGCGTGATGATTACTTATAACGTTAGAGTGGAGAGGCTAATATACATTAGTGACCATTGGTTGGAAAACTGTGCATCATGTGGCACAAAAAATTGAGAGTTCGTTAGTATAACATGTCTATTGACAAGACACCCTATACCAATGTATTGAAATGTCACCTCTTTTAGGATTGGTGACCTTTACCAAATACCATGATGGCTAGACTCCTTGTGATATATGTAGGATTAGCCTAGTAACTAAGATACACCTTTAAGTGCCTATCACAGGACTGTCAACTCTCTCACTCCAACAATAACTGTTTAAATACTTTATGCTTGTCAGATACCTAACGTGTGATTGCTGACTAAATGTGAGTCCTGGTGAATGGGCCTGTTAATTGGAATTAGGGACCCAGGGTTTCATACAGGATTTTCAGTTTGGGGGGGGGGAGGGGGGGGAGAATTTTCAGTGAAATTTTCCCAGAAGTTTATAATCTGGCCAAAATTTTACTAGCACTTCCAGTTGGAACAGCAACCGTCGAAAGATCGTTTAGTCACATGAAGATGATGAAGACCAGGCTAAGGAATCGCTTGTCTGATGAAAACTTGACTCACCTTATGAGAATTGCCATTGAAGGCCCAGACTTAAGTGAAGTTAATCTTAATGAAATTCTGGACATTTTTAAAGAAAAAATATGCGCATTAGACTGTAATTGGTATATTATTCTATTATAAAAGTTCGTGTAAAGAAATGAGTTTGGGGGGGGGGGGATCCCAGGGCTCCCCCCCTCCCTGTATGAAACACTGGGACCCTTTACCAAGTTCTAGACTGGGTTACTTTGACATAGTTTACGGTTGACCAAATGCCTGTGACACAACCTCAATATTTTCCAAGGTTTTAGGAATTCTTTACTAAATATTCAAGGCACCCTTTACCATGAAATTGGTTGATGTAGGATCGGGAACCCTTTACCAAGTACTTGTGTTACCTTATTGTGACAACACACCCTTTACCGTTTATTTGGTTGACCAGGTTCAAGTAACTGTTTAGATCAGGAACCCTTTACCATATATCTGATTTACGTTGTTGTGACAAGACATTCCTTACCGAGCAGATGTGTTCTAGAATATTCATAGGGAGTGCTTACCTAAACATTACTATTTTAAAATGCCATATATTATTGATAAACGTTATTATCTGTATTAAATTAGAATGATGTGGGTGTGGGCTCGATTACGTCTGGATTACTCGCTCCCTTCTCTCGCTCGCACCTGGAGACAGCAAAGTAGTTGCTGCCACCAGAGTGTATGCCTCCTGCTGACTACCCGGCGAACCGTACCCGCCCGAAGGAATAGGTTTTAGGTAGGATTAAATTACTTTAAACACAGGATAACGACACATAGCGAATTGAGATGAGTGACATAGAACTAACTCGAACCACGAGACACACAACTTAAATACTAACACAAACTCCGCCTACTGTTCACACAAAATGCTGCAATGTTCTGGTCTTGTGATCGTACAATCCTTGCTAACACACATACACACGCTACCGCTACCTACTGCACATGACCATAAAACTCAACAAAAATACTTCTGACTACAAAACTTAACATTGATAAAGATCTCATGTGGGCAGGCCCACAGTGGGGTAGTGGCAAAATTCTAGTAACTTTTACGGCTATCCAGTTTAGCGTAAATTCTATAATTGTGGAGCTAGATTAACAGCAGTAATTTGTTGTACGCTATAGTTTGATTGATTGAATGAAATAAGCGGCTTGATAGACCGTGTAGGCAACAATTGGAAGCCTATACAACAATCATATACAGTTCTGTTTCTGATCCCACTAAAGATCCCTATAAAATGACTTCAGTGAACCTTTACTTAATAAAGTTTTCTGATTCCACTTGGTAAAGTCTGTGTTATATACACTTTATAGACTAAAGGTTTGTATTATAGGCAATTAGGTAAACAATTTCTGATCCTGTGGGACCTTGGAAAGATCTGTATCGTAGACATTTCATGTAGGTAAAGGGTCACAGGGACATCTTTAAGGTCTGTAGCATGGGCACTTTGTATTGGTAAAGGGTCACAGGCACTCTATAAAGGTCTGTATTATAGAGACTTCATGTTGGAAGGGTCACAGGCACTTCATCAAGGTCTGTATCATGGGCACTTTGTATTGGTACAGGGTCACAGGCACTTTATAAAGGTCTGTATTATGGACACTTAATGTTGGTAAAGGGTCACAGGCAGCCTATACAATCATATAGCACTTGTATACAGTTCTGTATACTTGTGTACAGTTCTGTATCATATAGCACTTGTATACAGTTCTGTTTCTGATCCCACTGAAGGTCCCTATAAAATGACTTCAGTGAACCTTTACTTAATAAAGTTTTCTGATTCCATTTGATAAAGTCTGTGTTATATACACTTTGTAGACTTGGACTATTTTTAAAAAGGTTTGTATTATAGGCACTTAGGTAAACAATTTCTGATCCTGTAGGACCTTGGAAAGATCTGTATCATAGACATTTCATGTAGGTAGAGGGTCACAGGGCCGTCTTTAAGGTCTGTAGCATGGGCACTTTGTATTGGTAAAGGGTCACAGGCACTTTATAAAGGTCTGTGTTATAGACACTTCATGTTGGTAAAGGGTCACAGGCACTTCATAAAGGTCTGTATTATGGGCACTTCTTGGTAAAGGATCCTTGCTTAAGCTATATTTGAAGATTATTTGATCGTCATAGTGTGAGTGTATGGTGGGGAGGAGAGAAATATTTTAGTTTGTTCTTAACTATTACATGAAGTGTGCAGTAAGACTGGTAGGGAACTGAACAGTCAGTTTGTTCTTAACTATTACATGAAGTGTGCAGTAAGACTGGTAGGGAACTGAATAGTCAGTTTGTTCTTAACTATTACATGAAGTGTGCAGTAAAACTGGTAGGGAACTGAACAGTCAGTTTGTACACAAGTGGGTATCAATACAAAAGACACTTAGTAGAATGTTTCCAATCATATAGTGTTGATATGATACTAATAGGTTAAATGAAAGTGTGGATGAACTTCATAAAGACTTCAAGAGAAAGTGTGGGAATGGACATGACTTGAGTGTCAAATTATGTCCATGGAATAATAAACGAAGTTGGGTCCTTATTGTCTTCTAAACATTACTATTGTTGTTGTCGTCATTTTTAAACAAGTGCAATATATGTTTTATTTAAATTTACTTTTGAAAAAAGTATGACATGCTGAGATTTGGGAAAGGGTATGGAATATCCGAAGTCAATTACCATTATGTTTTGTTGTTTTTTGTTTATTGTTGCTGTTTGTAGATCACAGCTTACATGAGTGATGAACAGTTCTAATCATCCTGGCTGTATGAAGAAGTCCTGAGCATCTTCATTCATTCATGAACAGTTAATTCTTCACCTATCACACAGATACAATGTCACATCACGGACTAATATTTATTGCATTTGCTGATTACTGGAATAAATTTTACACACTAAAATATATGGCTATAAAGTGAGTATTGTAGAACACCATTTGGAGTGTTGTAGTAGCTAGTTTAGGGAGTATCACAACACCCCATTGGTAGAGTATCAATAACACCATTTGGTGCATTATGAGCCCTAATAGGGGTGTAGTAGAACTTGGACATGGGCGTACCACAACACCCCATTTGGTATAATGAAGGGTGTACAGGGGTGTAACTGAACACTTCCTCTAGGTGAAATGGAAACACCCCATGCGGAGTAGTACAGCCAGTGTTACCTGGACACCCCAAAACGGGATTCCCATACACCCCATTTTTAACAGTGTGTTGTATCCTTAGCCTGGAGGTTGATAGATAGTTGCTCAGCTGCAGTAAAAACTACAAATGACAGCTTCAAACTGAAGTACAGTTCAAAAGACTCCATCTGGATCAGTAAGCCTCTTGCTTTTGCAGCATATTCATCATGCCCCTCTTCAACTTGCTGTAAGCAGAACATGAGTGCTTTGTAAGTGTTTAATACCCTATCAATTGCAGAATGCCGAACTGTCCACCTCGTGGGACAAAGAGGGCCTAAGTGAAGAAGGCACAGCTGCTGAGTCATCTCCAAATCTAATCTGTTGTTGAATATTCTGAAAAAGTAATCTCTTAGGTGAAAATTTAATCAGCTGAACTAACTGCAAGATAAATTCAATACAGTTGCTCAATAGCTCATCCTTTTTCTCACTACATCTTGGATGCATGAATTTAGGCTGTGTGCAAAGCAATGAACATAGAGACATGAGTCAGTCTCTTTCTTCATCAAAGCTTGAACACCACTTCTAACTCCACTCATGTTCAAAGCACCAACATACGCCTGGACAATACAGTTAGTGATTGGCAGAGAGCACCTCAACAAACAATCCTTGACAACAGAGAATAAGGTGAAAGCTTTGGTATCAGGTAGTTGAAGTAAACCTATTGCTGCTTCATGAACCTCATAACTACTATCCACCCAGCGAATTGCAATGCAGATTTGTGCATTGTGTGATATGTCAGTTGCCTCATCAGCTATAAGCAAAAAATACTTTGCTGCTTGAATATCTCCTAAGAGTTGCCTTAATACAGTGTTGCCACAAAGAGTAATGATTTCATTGACAATGGCAGGTGAAATGTAGTCTCGTTTTTTTAATCCAAGTGGCAAGCTGTGGTGAATCTGATGCTTGAAGTAGTAAAAGCTGGTAGAGATTTCCTTCAAAAGCAACACTATCTTCATGGTGTCCACAAAAAGCAAGGCCTTGTCTAGCTAGATAGCGAATGCAGTGTAGTAGCTTCATTAGCATTGTGCGGTTGCTTCTCTTTTCTGCTTCATGCTGCTTGGTAATCATGGCCCCTACGTTGACACCCTGGGATCTCACTTGTAGCTTGCTGATAGCTTCCTTGTGTGCAACACTTCCTTCATGGCTTTTAAATCGCTCTATTGCTTTCTTCCAATTCGAAAAACCACCATGAACAAAAGGAGACTTTGACGTGAGCAACCCCTGCTTATCTGTACTACAGCATATATGACAGAATATCTTGTAAGAGGATGTGCACACACTAATCCATTTATATTTGCTGTACCAAGAAGCCTGAATGTACCATGCAAATATATTTCCCTGGCTTTTAGATTGAAACAAGTCCTTTGGCTGGTAAGCAACTTCAAAATTTGAGCAGCATGAGCAAGTGCAGGTGTCAGCGATTGACTCACACTGTGCACGTGATGGGCAATCATCATCTGAGTCTTCATCACTGTGAACTTGGTCAGCAGCTGTAACTGGCTCATCAGTTTCTAGGAAGTTTGTTTGACCTGCACATTGAAACTTATTTTTAGTCTGTACTGATTGGGTGATGTGCTTACCTCAGCTTCATCAGAGGCTCTAGATTTTGAACTGAAAAAGGAAGGAGAGTTTTTTGCTGTGACATATTGAATTTATAACTAACTTCAGTAGCTGCTGGAGTGACCTTTCTTGATTAGTGGAGCAGCTATAAATGAAGCTGGTTAATTATTTGTGGTTACAGGTACAAAACTGGTGAGCTCCACCCCCCTTAACCTCAGAACATAATAAAAGCTGGGGACTTCTGCCCCCAAGCCTCCCTGGTTCTTAGCCTGTGGATGGAATTTAAAAGCAAGAGTGTGTTGATTATAGCTCCGATTAAGAGAGGCTCAAATTCTTGCACAACAGAGGTCTGACTGAATTGGAGAGAGTTAGGGGTTTGCGGCTCACATAGTGACAGGTATGTGGTTGTGTTAAGAGATGCTACATCTCTTAACACAACCACATACCTGTCACTATGTGAGCCGCAAACCTCTAACTCTCTCCAGTTCCTTGGCCAGAAAGTGGCAATGCTTCAAGCTCTGTATAAACAGTATATGTAGCTGCTGTGATTTGAGTTGATTAACATTTTTTTAGTTACCATTGAGATTACCTAGCAAGACTGGTGAGATTTATCTTGTGCCCTCAGCAGGGGGGCTCTGCTCCGCTTACTTTCAGGCTGGGGGGGCTACAGCCCCCCAAGCCCCCCTGGTTCTTACACCAGTGCATCATCAATGTAAGGTGATGAACAATGACACAATGATTCTAAACATGACGAAATCATAGTCTGAAATGCTGCTGGAGCATTCTTGAGACCAAATGGGAGACGGTTGTAACGATATTTCCCAAATGGCGTAATAAATGTTGTTTTATCCTTAGAGTTTTCATCAATCGGGATTTGATGGAATCCTTTAGTTAAATCAAGTTTCGAAAAATATTTGGCATTTCCAAGTTTATCTACAACCTCTTCAATGGTAGGCATGTAAAAGGGTAATGAAACTGTAATAGCATTCAATCGGTGATAATCAACCACAAGCCTAAGACCACCATCCTTTTTGCGTACTGATATCATGGGAAAAGCCCACTTAGCCGTACTCTTTTCAATGATATTCTGATCAAGCAAAGATTTGAGTTCTTGTTTAAATTGAGCTTCGAGACCTAGTGGAATTTTGTATGGGGCCAGATTGATGGGGACATCAGAGGTAGTATCAATACCAAAGGTTGCCAGATGGGTGTTCCCAGGTGTTTCAGAAAATATGCTAGAAAACTTGCTCAGAACACCATCCAACTCACACTTTTGTTCTTCGCTAAGAACTGGATGGGACAAGGTACATTTGCTCTCCATTTCCTCACCCTCATCTGTGGTAACCACAACCCTGTTGACGATCAGAAATTCTTCACTAAAGGGTTTTAAATGGTTAATATGGACTACTCTCTTGTGTTGTCTACCATTTTTAACCTTCTCTATTTCATAATTGAGGTCACCAATACACTTAGTGATCACAAAGGGACCGTCCCAAGAAGACTCAAGTTTCCCACTCAGTCCAGGTGTTCTAAATAACACCTTGTCATCTACACTAAATGTTCTCAAAATTTTGTCATCTTCTTTCATTCTTTGATTTGTTTTTGCTTCCCTTAGCTTTGCTTGCATATCAGTTCTCAACACATCTAATTACTGTTCTAGCTCTGCCATATAAGTGCAAACATCCACCCCATCCATTCTATCTTCTTTCCAAAACTCATACATATAATATCTCACGACATGTGGGGTACGTCTGCCATAAACTAACTCAAAGGGAGTATAACCATGGTCCCTATGGGGCATATTGCGGAGGGCAAATACAGCTAGGTCTAATTGACTTGGCCAGTCAATCTGAGTTGTACATGATTTTCTTATAATCGATACCAAAGTGGCATGAAACCTCTCTAAAATGCCATTAGACTGAGGTCTATAGGCTGCCGTTTTGAGGTGTTTAATATTGAAAATGGAGCAAAACTGCTTATTTACATAGGACATAAACTGAGTTCCCCTGTCTGTAAGAATTTCTTGTGGGAACTGACAGTCTTTTAAAATGGAGATCATTCCAGAAACAACATCTTCAGCAGTTATTGAACGTAATGGGATTGCCCAACAATAATGTGAACTAACACATATGGCTGTCAAAATGTATCTGTAATTATTACGTCTTGACTTGGGGAATGGACCTACAATGTCCAGAGCAATACGCTCAAATGGTATGGCAAAAGTTTCAGTAATTTTCAGAGGGGCTTTAGCAGGTGTTGCTTTAGAATAAAACTGACAAGTTTTACAAATATTTATAAATCGAAATACAAACCTAATGATTTTGGTTTATAACTATTTTATAGCCCAAACATAAACAACGAGCAAAGTATAGCGTTAGCTATCTTAGTAATTGTATTAAAGTACCCAAACTCTTCATTATTCCATTTTGCTTTGATCTGCCTTCCACCATAATTATGGTTGCTAAGAACTACATCAGACTTTTCCCCGCTAATACATTTTCTTACGAGCATACCAGACTGTATCCGATTTATAGTTCTTAACGACAAGCGCGGTCGCTCGTGTCTCGCTCGCTTCGCTCGCTCACCAACAAACATCCCCGATTTTCAATTGTGTTACCCCTGTAAGTGTCTCGCTCGCTTCGCTGAATTAGTTAATTAAAATCTAGAGGTCACCAAATGTCAAATTGGAGTGTGCCAAATGTCACAATTTTATAAAAAAAGTGACCGATTCTTCTATTATGCTGCCCCACTAATCTGAAACAGGAAGTTCATTCACTTTTAGTTCAGGCTAGAAATCCGGGTTTTTTTTATAAAACATTGATTACCTGCTGAATCCAAATATGATGAGTGCCAGTTGCAAAATGTGGACCATTTCTCATTATAAAATGCCCTCTTTAATTTTACACATATAAAATCAAATAAATCATCCCATCTATCATATGACATCAAACATTAACATGTGTTTGTTTGTCCACTGCTATTTCCTTATTTGGCAACTTCAGGCATTATCCATCAGTTAGTTTGTGTCACCTGCTTGGGCATGCTCAAACAGGCAGTCATAGTCGAGTCTATAAACTAAGAAGTGGTGCTTACTTCAAGGAACAGAAAGTTAGTAATCTAGCTATACTCCATTATCCTGAAAATTAGATCTGTGTTATTTATGTAGCAAAAAAGTATGCTGGAATAAAAAGTCTCCCAGAATGAGAA
>WLWD01005485.1_pt1 | contig 13514 bp, 11 predicted proteins | sample 6712731 | NCBI WGS metagenome assembly WLWD01 (sample SAMN12718690, study PRJNA576275) | sponge metagenome | isolation source: marine sponge | host: Mycale hentscheli | place: New Zealand: South Island, Marlborough, Capsize Point | collected 2014-11-01
AAAACTAAGTATTGTTACCATGTTTTAGCTTAGTTCATGCAAAAACTATACTAGCCGTTGTGACCTTTTATTTCAGCAAACAAATACAGAATCACTCTCTTACCTGATTAATGGTAACTTTTGTAGTATCAAACATCTGCCATTCTGATAATCTCAATCACCAGTATCTCTTGAACAAGCTTTCAGCTACGATAAAAAATAAACCAGTGTTATTATTTGTAATTTTAGCCAACAAATATGGAATTACTACTTACCTCATTCTTGAGTATTGATAACTTCTGTAGTATCATTGAAGTTGCTTTGGCCATCTGAATTACCTTGAATTCTTGACAACAAGCTCCTCACCTACAAAAACAAAGACAATCAATTTTAGCACACAAATACAAATTACTTTCTTACCTCATTTTCTTGAGCAGTGGTAACTTTTGTAGTACCAAATTTGAGTCCTTCTGACTATTTGAATTTACCAGTCACTGTTGACAACAAGCTCTTAGCTATAAAAAAGAAAGGCCAGAGTTATTTTGCATATTTAGCTAACAAATATGGAATTGCGTACTTACCTCGGCATCCCTCGAGTAGTAGTAGCTTCCTTAGCATTAATACTTTATGTGCTTACATACGCTTTTCAGAAGTAATGATAGCTCTCTTAGTACTGACTACAGGTGGCTCTTGACAACTAGTAACAAGCCGCACTTAGCCGGAAAAAAGGCGAAGTTTTGAATTTAAATCTAGTAAAGGGTCTTCAATGTCATAGTAACCGATCAAATCAACTTTTTGTTTCTTGAAAAGCAAGCGTTTTCGCAGGAATTTTCTCACACTTTGGAGCTTAAGTATAAAGTAAGGCTTGCTTAATGCTGTAGTTTCAGAATAAACTGGGGTCAAGCCTAAAAAGCCGTGTTTTTTTAAAGAAAAAACGTTCCCCGCGCGCGCGTTTAAAGGGCATACGTACAATCCATACATACATATATATATATACTTATAACATATACCCGATTTTGCATTATCCACCCCTAATACTGTCTCGCTCGCTTCGCTCGCTCGTCAATCAAAAAGTGCTTACTAGGAGAATTGTTAAAATATAGCTCTAAATTTATTATTTTGGAACTTGGTAGCCTTGTAGGCATTAGAAGAGATGTTTAAGGCAAATAGGATTGACAGTAGCAGTTTCTATAATGAATCATTTTAACAGGTGAACTGCTACCCAAAATGGAGACGTATGAAATAAGTATACCCTATGCACTTATTAATGACTCTCTATGTAATTCAGCATGACTTAACAGGACAGATGAATCAACAAAATTTCTGGAAGATGATATATCAGTTGAAACAGAGAAGTTCCCTTTACCACAAAAATTGCCACCTACACTTCGATCAAAGTTATCACCAATAATAACTGCCAAAATGGCTACCAAATAGAATAATCAAATAATGGTTGCTCCTATATTTTATAAATATAAGCTTGTTCAATTCCACTGGTTGGTTTATTTAACAATATATGTTAGCTAGCTGTCATATCAGTGGTGTAAAAGTAACAGACAATAGTGTTACCTGGAGATAGACTTTGTTGTGTTTATGTCTGTTATGTGATTGTATCTTGTCAATAAAAGTATATATCACAAAATTTACTTTTATGGCTATTATATTAAAATAAAAGTGCTAGAAGAGTTTTTGCTGCTATAATATTTAATCCCAAATGACTTTGTTACAATTACTAGATCAGTTTTTTTTTCTATATGAGTCTGAAAACATCACCACATTTCCTGATATCAAAATGTTATCGTTTTGTAAAGTACTGCATCTTGATTTTACTCAGTTACTGATATACATTATACATATCGCATAGTATTTTGTATTTGATAACCTTGTATAATGTCCTATTTATACATATATAATTTTACCTATCCCTTCAACCAGCATTAAATCCTCATTGCAAAGGTGATGGATGCAGTTTCAAGGTAGGGCACCATGTATAACTCGCCAATTTAATCTTCTAGCATTTGTATAAAAATAAGCAAGTAAATTCTTGTGTAACTTGCCGTCGACAGAAAAGCTGAAATAATTGTCAAGTCAACGGTATGCCAACCTTGGGCATTGCAATAATCGATCCAGTGGTCCACTTTTAGCTTGTTCTTGAGTGGATAAACGAGCTCTATATTTTCTTAGCGCCATTCATGTAGGGAAGTTTCTGGTGGAAGCACAGTACTGAGGACTGAAAAACATGGTAGTCATGTTGAACGTCAGTGCCCCCCTAATCTTGTAGATTATCAACAGTTTATGGGTGGTATTGATAGGGGAGATCAGCTTGTGATTGTAAATACTACTATTATTATGACATGATTGTCAGACTATTATCAGAGAGATATACAATCCCTGAAATCAGTACAACATATCCAGAAACTTTGCTTGCAATAGGCCGGTGATGAAATGACTGCAGTTCCTTGATATAAAAGTTTATATAAACAATTTCGCTATGAGAAATTTAGACCTTTTTCTGTTTAATATACTTAGCTAATTCTTGTATTATATAATTATTATGTTATATAAAATAGAAATAATAACAAAAGTATTTTATGTGCAGTGTATAAATAAAAGTCTGATGCACAGTATTTATCAATAATGAATTATTATAATTATGCTCACACTTGTCAATATTATCATTAGCTATAGTAAATAGGTGAAAAGATAATGTGTTTTGAAAATGACAATTACAATAACTAGGTAAATTACACTTATAAACATAACATAATACAAAAACTATAGTAATTACTGTTACTCAGTATTAATTAGAATAGATCCCATGTGGTATACTATTGATTGCAATAGTGGAAAAATCAATTGTACTTGGTATCAAAATATCCACAAATGGTAATCATACAGAATTCTACAGATTTGAAGATTATACCTACATTAATGAAAAAAGAATAGTTCATTTATTAATATATTTTACGTAATTTTGTAACTAACATGCAGAGATCATGCAGACAATTCATCCAAGAACTTCTTAATGATACCAAGCTCCAGTTTTGGTAGTGCCCAAGTTAATGTTTAAATTATGCTAATCAATGTTTGAAATAATAATGACTTCTTAATACACTTAACAATTTTGCATTGCAGTAAAAATTTACACTGTACAAATAGAACATATGATTGATTTTTGACTCAAATCCTTACTTTCTAATAGATAATTTCAAAATTGTATCTAGGTTTTATCTTCAATCTACTTTCTGCTGCAATTTTCCATATAAAAGAGAAAAAGTGTTCTCTTTGCTTCTTTAGGCTTCCTACATATATCATTCAATGAAGCTCAGTTTAAATAAGAATAAAAAAAGTACACACTTTGAAATACTCACTGGAATAACCCTCGTTGCAGTACTTTTCACTAGGCTATTCATGATTTCCTCTACTTCTATAGCTATTCCTGATTTCCTATTTTATTGTCTAATTGATGATTGCAAACAATTATATTTGGAATAATTTCTGTATCAATTTAGGTCTTGTAGTTTAGATTTACTTTGGATGAAATATTTTGGAATCAAAGTGTTGATTATGTGATGCATAAAGTACATTACAACTACCTCCACATTGCTCATAGGATTTAATTAAGCATCGGTGCCAGTGCATAAGGCCATGTTTTCCAACCACTTTGTTAATTTGCCATAACGAAATAGATTTCAAAAAATAAGTGAAGAATTGATTTGATGTACTTTCTCAAAACAATAACCACCTTTATAATGATTAGCAAACTAGTTTCAGTGGAAGTTTATTTAATTATTATGTAAATATAATTGTCAATATGATGACTTCTCATTCTTCAGTTGCTAACATGATTGTGAAGTTACCTGCACTCCCAGCTGATATTTTAGTAGCTTCTCTAACCCCTGTATGCTATACCAGAGGAAGGTAAAGATGTAAAAACATGGAAAAGTGGCAAGTTTGGCTGGTTGCTATAACTATAAGGGTACCGAGCTTGTGCAATACATCATGAAATAACAACTCAGAAGTGATGTGAGTTATTTAATCAGCCATTTTCCTAAAGATATCATTGTGAAGATATAAGATAGAAAGAAAAATAACTGGGGCTAACCAGGAGTCAGCCAGTAGACAAGGTACATGGATAGTACTAAAAACCAGGAAGAAAATAGACACTTAACAAAAAAAAGCATATATGTGTATGTATGTGTGTATGTATGTATGCATGTATGTATGTATGTATGAATGTATGTGTGTATGTATGTATGTATGCATGTATGTAAGCATGCATATTATATGCATTCATGTATGTATGTGTATGTACAATTAGTTTATACAAAATACTTGAGTTGAAATTGCAACTGCTAAAGTTATACGTGAAGCTAGATTTTTTAGTATTACATTCTCCAGTTTAAGGAGTTAAACTATAATCTATAATATGTTGTGAAGACTTTACTAAATGGAAATATATCAAGTATTTTAAAAGTAACACTAAACATTAATTCTACTGTATAATATTGTATACAACTATTTTGGGGTGAGCTAGTTAAAATTGTGCAAAAATATATCAAATTTAATGGTTCTAGAATAATAAAACTTAAAATAGTTATTGTACTTGAAATTATAAATTCACATTTTTTTAGATACCTTAGAAGTGCTAACTATTATAATAGAAAATTAAATTTATGTATCAATGTTCACTAACTATAAAAGCTAAGGAAAAAACATTATAAAGAAAAAGCAAAAAGACACTAACTTGGTTTGTTTGTTTTTTCCTGCATGAAAGTAAAAACATTTAAAACATTCACTAAGGAACTGGATACAATGTATGTGGTCTCCATTATATGCAAAACAAATTACTATTTTAGTGATTGATAACTGTAAAATTCTGCATCACATGCTATATTAGCAACTAGATTAGCTGCTATTGTCAACTTGCTCATTATGAAAGAACTATTACCAACTATCAGCTGTGCTGTTACTATTGTAGAATCTATTGTTCTATTCTTCCAGGATCAAATAATGTGTGGAATGATAGTAGATGTAACATACCACTGTTGCTACTGGTAATTCTCCAGATGATTTATACATACATATGGCCATTTAGACGTAGGCTAGGTGGGGTTAATCCAAGGCGGAAGTTCCGGCATTGGGTAAGGGTGGCACGACGCGCGCGGGCGTGCCGGGCGGGTAAATGGTGAGAGCACATGGTCAGTGGTTCAGTCAGTCATTTGAGAAACACAACGCAAGACTCTGTTTCGAAGCTCTGTGTGTTTCTGGCGAGACTGAACCCTAGGTACAAGCGAATGGCCGATGAGGGCACCACTACCGATGGGGCAGGACCAGGACCAGGACCGACCCCGGAAATGATAGCCTGCATACAGAAGGTAGTTGAGGAGACAGTCAGGCGACTTGTGGTTCGGCCTAGCGAGGGCTCCAGCTCCGGGGAGGGTACACCGGTGGAAGGCGCAGCTGGAAGTACTCCGGCATCAGCAGCTGGTGAGCCAATTCAGAGGGGTTGGTTGGTGTGAGATTAGTGCAATACTTTTAGATTGCGTTGTTCCCTAGGGCTAGCTGGAGGCTGTAGAATACCTGGAATGTTGGTTACAGTACTGGTCTTAGCTCCCAGTGTGGGAATAGATAATCAATAGATAATAAGCAGCTGTGGTTAGTGCATGGGGTAGTGCGATGTACTTCTAGTTCATAGGTAACCACACCTGGTTCGAGGAGAAAAAATTTCTTTTTTCTTTTCTTTTTTTGGACTGTGAGTTCTGTGGCGAGACCCAGGACGGTACTGGTGGCGCTACCCCAGTGAGTGATATATGGTCCCTGTGGTGTGACCCAGGAACTTGTGTGCCCGTGGTGGCGAGACTTGAGACTTTAGCATGGCTGGTCCCTGTGGCACTGTGTAGGCCAGTGGGCCGTCTCTTTCTGCTGCCAATGTGCAGGTGTGGAGTGGTTGGCAGCCAGTGGTATGACCAGACTGCTTGGTTTCTCAAAAATTGTATTCCGGTGGTGTGACCCCGGGTGGGTGTGGTTTACAGGCACAAGTGTGCCCTTGATATTAGAGGTGTTCTGGATACATGTGTCACTGAAACTGTGTTGGTGTCCATGTAGGTCTAGGCACAGTTGAGGCTGGACGAGTGCGTGACCTCGGTCTCCCAGTCTTTGATGACCACGGGTCTCCGTCAGTGGCTCCCGTGGAGGGACCCAAGTGTGTCGGAGCGGGTCGGGAGTCTGCCAGTTCCAAGAAGGGTGATGTGACTGTGCAGAAGTTCCAGCTGGGCCCCACTCTGCCAGTAGTACCGGCACGCATTGTGCGACGCGTGCTGAGAGGTGACTACGTGGATATGGCCGAATTGTCAGAGGACAACTTGGAGCTGGAGCTCCGTCGGTCGACTGAGGGCGAGGAGGGGAAGCCCACCCCTCCAAGCAAGCTGAAGCCGGTGGCAGACCCGTTGACCTGGGCGAGGTCTTTCTGCATTTATGCCGGAATCGTTGTTAGCGCCCATCCCGACAAGGCTCGGGATCTGTTGGCCTATCTGGCTACACTGCTGGCAGGTGCCGAGAAGGGCGATTGGTGGAGAGCTTACGACAGTCGGTTTCGACAACAAATTCCGGCGCTTGAGTCGGCGGAGTTTGGGAAACTCGACCAAGCGCTCTTCACCCGTTCCATCTTTGCCACTGGCGTTGCTGGCAGTGGTCAGCGTGGAGGCGCTTCTGTTCAGGCAGAGGGCAGGAGTGTACCACCAGCGAAGAGGCGCAGAGTGGCGCCGTGTTTCGCTTGGAACGACGGGAAGCTCTGTGCTTCTACTCCATGTCGATTCTCACATGTGTGTTCGAAGTGTGGTGGGGATCACCGCAAGTCTGCGTGCACTCCCCCAGTGGAGAGCGCCTCCGGTCCAGCCAGTAGTGTCTGACCTGCGATCGTTTGAGACTGTGGAGCTGCTGTGTGCTCATGACTTTTGTGTGTGTTCCACTTGCTATCTGATCATTGTTGATTCCAATATGTCGATTGTTGTCATTTTGCTTGCAATTATTTGATTGGAATTTCTTGTCGAGTGGAAACTTAGATTTGGGTACACTGTTGTGTTTGTGTGAGTAGGAGTGTTTGCGGGGGTGTACTCGCACGTGGCTGATTTGCTCACCTTAGCTGGGCGGAAGCCGTTAGACAACACTCATTCCCATCTGTTTCCGAGAGAGTGGAGCTCTATCACAACTCCGATGTGTGCCGACGCGTGGATGAGCCACCTGCAGGACCACCCCGACAGAGCGTATTGTGGGTTTCTCTTGGATGGTCTCCGTGCTGGATTCCGGATTGGGTTCCGATATGGTGGAGCCGTCTGCAAGAGTGCAGTTTCAAACATGCCCACCGCTCGTGAGCACCCTGAGGTGGTGAGCAAGTTCTTAGAGACTGAGTTCAGAGCAGGCAGAGTGATCGGCCCAATTGAGGGCAAGTGTCTGTCTTTGGTGCAGATCAACAAGTTGGGGTTGGTGCCTAAGAACCACCAGCCGGGCCGTTGGAGGCTCATAGTAGATCTATCTTCACCCAAGGGTGCCAGTGTAAATGATGGCATAGAGCGTGAAGTTTGTTCTGTGAGCTATACGTCAGTGGACGCAGCTTGCGAGAGGGTAGTCGCCATTGGTCGCGGTTGCCAGCTGGCCAAGTTCGATGTGGAGGGTGCCTTTCGAACGGTGCCAGTTCATCCCGATGACAGGTGGTTGTTGGGCATGAAGTGGGAGGGCAAGGTCTACGTAGACAAAGTGTTGCCCTTCGGTTTGAGGTCCGCTCCTAAGCTATACAATGCAGTCGCGGATGCTTTGTTGTGGATTATCGTCCACCATGACAATGTCAATGGTTTGCACTACTTGGATGATTTCTTGCTCTTCGGCGAGCCAGATTCACCACAATGCGGATTGTCCCTGCAGCGGGCGCTGGCCCGGTGCAGGGTGGTGGGGGTGCCTGTGGCCCCCAGAAAGACCGAGGGCCCAACTACCAAGTTGATTTTCTTGGGCATAGAGATCGATACTGTGGCCATGACACTGCGGCTGCCAGTGGTCAAGTTGGAGAGACTTCAGAGGGAGATCCAGAAGTGGAGTACTCTGAAGTTTGGAACTAAGAGAGACCTGTTGTCCCTGATTGGTCAGTTGCAGCATGCTTGCTGCGTGATCAAGCCTGGTCGCTCTTTCTTGAGGAGAATGATTGAGCTGGCGAGGTCGGTTCGGGAGCTGCACCACAGGGTCCGTCTGAATGCAGGCTTCCGTTCAGATTTGAAGTGGTGGGCCTGCTTCTTGCCCATATGGAACGGCAGTTGTCCAGTGTCCAGTATCCTACTGAGCATGCCAAGTGTGGAGTTGACCTCAGATGCTTCTGGCTCTTGGGGCTGCGGTGCATATACTTCACAGGGCCACTGGTTCCAGCTGCCGCTCCCGGAGAGCTGGTCTGGCATACACATCACCATCAAGGAGTTGCTTCCTATTGTCCTGGGTGTGGCTGTGTGGGGCGAGATGTGGCAGGGCATGAGCGTCTCTTGTAGATGCGACAACGCAGCAGTGGTCGCAATAGTGAACTCTGGCAGGAGCAAAGTGGATAGGGCTATGCACCTGATGAGGTGTCTATCCTTCTTTCTGGCCAGGTGGGGAGTGTCCTTGAAGTGTAGGCACATTCCTGGAGTTCTAAATGGGGCAGCTGATGCTTTATCCAGAAATGCTTTGCCTTCCTTCCAGCGTTTGGTTCCAGGGGCGAACGAGTCACCCACCGTTCTTCCGGACAGGCTGTTGGAGTGCCTGGTGCTCGGAACGCCAGACTGGACCAGGGTGGACTGGATCGGCACGTTCAGACGTTTTTTATGAGAGGACTGGCAGATAACACCCTCCGGGTCTATCGCACCGGTCAGAAGCGGTATTTGGAGTTTTGTAGCCGAACTGGGCTCTGTGGAGTCCCAGCCTCCGAGAGTGTCGTGTGCAAGTTTGTGGCACAGCTTGCTATGGAGAGCCTCAAGCATCGCACGATCAAGTCATATATGGCAGGTGTGAGGCACTTGCACATTGGCGAAGGCCTGGGCGACCCATTCCTTCCTTCGTGGTCAAAACTTCACTACGTGCTGAGGGGTGTGAAGAGGTCGCAAGGTGACTGTGACAAGAGAGTGAGACTCCCTATTACGCCTCCTTTGTTGCGTAAGATGAAGATAATTTGGGATGACCAGGCTGAGGACAGCGATATTGTCATGCTGTGGGCGGCATGCTGTCTAGCCTTCTTTGGCTTCCTGCGTGCTGGAGAGTTCACCGTCCCTGATGACTCCTCCTTTGATCCTTCAGTGCACCTTTGCTGGGGTGACCTGGCCGTGGACAACCCAGTGAATCCAGCTGTATTGAGTGTTACTCTGAAGGCCTCCAAGACGGATCCCTTCAGGAAAGGAATCACGTTGTACATTGGGCGTGCGACCTCGGACCTGTGTCCAGTGTCAGCAGTGTTGGCCTACCTGACAGTCAGAGGCAAGAAGCCTGGTCCACTCTTCGTATTCAAGGATGGCAAGCCCTTGACCCGACAGAGACTGGTGTCGGCAGTCCGAGAAGCCCTGAGGTGCGCCGGGGTGGAGGCAGACAAGTATGCCGGTCACAGCTTCCGAATTGGGGCTGCCACTACAGCTGCCTCGAGAGGTTTGGAGGACTCTACTATCCAGACGTTGGGTAGATGGCGTAGTCTGGCCTATCTGGAATACATCCGGATTCCTAGACACCAGTTGGCCAGTTACTCCGCTAGGCTGTGTTGATGTATCATTCAGACTGAGGGGTCATGTTTGTGTTAATACCATTGTACTTGTCCAGACTTGTATTTTACGATGCATTCATGTTGTGCTACTTTGAATAATTGTTTCTGATGTGATTGAGTCAATGTGGGCGCATGAGTTTTCTGTGGGTTAGGCCCTCCCTTCCGGTTCATGCGGGATGGGGGTTGCCGCCTTTGGGGCAAAGGTCGTGCCTTCCCTTGGAGGAATTAAAGGGGTTTATCCCCACCCCGTTAATTTGCCCCAACTCGGCAACTGCTGATTGGGGGCGGGGCTTCCGGCCACCGCCCTTGCCAAACCACTCAGCTATTGAAGCTGCGGAATCAGGGAGGCCCACTGATGACGAACATGGAGATGAGGGTGAGTTTAACGGAACGAGAGGCGTAGGATTAATGGCCATTTAGACGTAGGCTAGGTGGGGTTAATCCAAGGCGGAAGTTCCGGCATTGGGTAAGGGCGGCACGACGCGCGCGGGCGTGCCGGGCGGGTAAATGGTGAGAGCACATGGTCAGTGGTTCAGTCAGTCATTTGAGAAACACAACGCAAGACTCTGTTACGAAGCTCTCCCACCCACCCACACACCTTTACCCAAATAGGGGGGGGGGGGTCATTTCAATTTTCCGGTAGACAGCCTCGGCTGTTTTGCCGTGACGCGTGTGGTCGGAATTAAAGGGGTTTATCCCCACCCCGTTAATTTGCCCCAACTCGGCAACTGCTGATTGGGGGCGGGGCTTCCGGCCACCGCCCTTGCCAAACCACTCAGCTATTGAAGCTGCGGAATCAGGGAGGCCCACTGATGACGAACATGGAGATGAGGGTGAGTTTAACGGAACGAGAGGCGTAGGATTAAATGAGTATGAATCATCCAAATAGTGGAAGCAATTTGTTACAATTTTACTAAATATTATTATCTTTAATACCAAAATACTCACATAAATAAATTCATTCACTAAAGATATCACAAAAATACATATTGCTACCATTATTAGTATGTATTAATTTTACTACTTACTGGTACACTGTAAAAAACAAGGTGTTCAGTTACACCCCTACTGGGGTGTACAGCTACACCTCTAAATCTGAAGTGTATGGCTACACCCATAGGGTGTACTATTATGCTCACATTAGTTAGCACTCAGTATTTACACCAATAAGGGTGTATTGGAAGATTTATTCATAGCAAACCACTGGTAATAGTGAAGTGCTGCTTACATGTAAGATAGCTATTTACAATGTAACTTAACTCTTAGAAGACAGAGCAGAAGTGTAAAGAATATAACAGGTTAAGTTTACAATAAATTGGGTGTGGTTAGAGTTTATTGACCACACCCCTAACGGATCCGGCTAGCTGCTGACGCTAATACTTATTTAGTATCATAATTAAGCAAGTGTAAATGGTGTCATGCAGGAATGTATTTTAATATCAATCTGGGTGTAAGGTAACACCAAAATGAGTATAATAGAGGTGTATTACAATACTCTATTGGGAGTTACACAGGGGTGTTTGAAGGGTGTAATAGAACACTATTTTTGGGGTGTACCATTACACCCTATGGGGTGTACTACAGCCAGTGTAGCTGAAGCACCAAAAAGGTGTATTGTAACACCTTTTTTACAGTGTAGTTGATGTTGTAGGTAGTGTGTCATTCCAGAAGTCTATTCCCCAAGTTTTATTATGCATTGAATAATCTTATTATTGCATGATAAATGTACAGTCATTCAGCTACTGTTAATAATGCTATAAAACTGTAGATGTTTTTATCAGCTTACATTCTAAATAAAAACATTATACAGATATTTGTGACCATTATAAGTCATGAGTATATAATCAGTACATATTATTAAAAAAATAACAAATTTAGTCTCAACATTCCAGCTGACTTACATTTGAATTGTCTAAACATTAAATATTATTTTCTTATTAGAGACATTTAATATTAATTATTTGTGAAGCTAGGTTTGTATGTGTTTTGAAACTTACCTAATATAAAAGTAGAATATATCCTGTGTGGGCAGTCATTGAGTGCTATAGTGATGTTGTGTACTGTACTGTTATCAGTGTTGTGGATGATGAGATCATCCTGTGTGTAGGATTCAGGAGGATAAACTGTTATCATGTATCTTGAAGTATTGTAGTAGGATGGTGTCCATGTTACTCTATAACTGGAGGATCCACTTGTAGAGTTGGGGTTAAAATTATTGCTGAGGGCACCACATTGGACTCTGTAACAACAAAAAGGAAGTTATATGTGCATTATTAAAGCCTACAATAATGAGATGCTGAATATATACAAAACTAGATATCTTCACAATGTTATTTTTAGGTATGTGTCCTATTATCACATTGTGTTATCTCATGGCTTTATTGTGCGAGCCCAGTACCCTATTGGTTATAGCAACCTGGCCTGGCTTACCAGCATTCTGCGTTTTACACTACCTTGAAGCAAAAAAATAGTGCTTGTATGAATGTATGCATGTATGTATGTATGTATGTATGTATGTGTGTATGTATGTATGTGTGTATGTATGTATGTATGTATGTATGCATGTATGTATGTATGTGTGTGTGTGTATGTATGTGTGTGTATGTATGTATGTATGTGTACGTGCATTCATGCATGTATGCTTACATTATTAGTGTATATAAAATACTTGAGTTGAAATTGCAACTGCTAAAATTATTTGTGAAGCTAGGTTTTTCAGTTTCATATTCTTTAGGACACTATAGCATACACTAGTGTTTGATGGCTTCCATTATATATAATAGAACTTACTATTTAGTGGTTGATAACTGATCATTTCTGTATCATATTCTATTGTAGCAACTAGATTAGCTGCTATTGTCAACTTGCTCATTATGAAAGAACTATTACCAACTATCAGTTGAGCTGTTACTCTTATAGAATCTATTGTTCTATTCTTCAATCTCACTGGATCAAATAACGAGTGGAGTGATATTTGATCAGACATACCACTGCTGTTACTGGTAATGGGTCCAGGTGATTAGTGTGTCATATTGAGAGCAAACAAACTCAGCTACATATCAGAGTAACACAGAGTCCTTGCTTGATTCACTTGATAGAAATCAGATTCTTAGACAGTATGAACTTAGGTGAAAGACAATAAACCACAACAGACTCAGCATGTTTCAATTGAGAATACTATAACCCAGTAAACCAGTAGCACCTAATTTAAGTAATGATTATATGACCTCATTTCCTCTTCAGGATTCTAGCTAGTCAAGAACTAGATTAGCTATAATATACATACATAATCTAAATTCAAAATAATATTATATATATATATTTGTTAGTCTAATTTGACAAAAATAGTTACAACTGCAAATGTTGTTCTGGATCAGGATAAAAATGCAGTATATTTTATGATTCATAAATACTAGTAACTGTAATTTGCTAGTTCAGTTGAAACAGACTTTATTGTAAGAATTCAGGTATTATAATATGAGTTGATATGTCCACAAATTTAGTAGTCTCAAGAAAATTTTATAACTTAAAATTTTCAGTAAAGGTTTTTTTTTATTTACAAATTGAACAAGTTTTTACATGAATCAAAAATGTCAAAGATATTGTAAGGACAATATTTTAATTAATATGCAAAAAGATTTGATGACTGTATTAAAAATAATTTTACTTGTGTTAAACTTAAAATTTAAAGAGTACAACTTATAGAATTAACAAACAATTCATAATTTGAAATACATACTAATGCAAACAAAATTTTAAAGTCAATTTATAA
>WLWD01000675.1_pt1 | contig 13508 bp, 7 predicted proteins | sample 6712731 | NCBI WGS metagenome assembly WLWD01 (sample SAMN12718690, study PRJNA576275) | sponge metagenome | isolation source: marine sponge | host: Mycale hentscheli | place: New Zealand: South Island, Marlborough, Capsize Point | collected 2014-11-01
CCTCTTGCAGTCAGGGTCCATCAGGCCGACGAAGACCATGGCGAGGTATGAGCTGAGACTGTCCCCTACCAGAGCATGAAACGTCTGGAAGGGTAGGATGAAGTCATCTCTGGCAGAAGCCATATCTGCGGCTGTGAGACGAAGGTGCTTCATCTTCTGGATCTTGGCTATGATGAGAGGGCACAAGACCTGAGGGGATCCAAACTTTTCCCGAAGTAGATCGAGCATAGAGTCCAAGTCGGAGTCTGGATCAGGAATGGAGTGGAGGATCTTCTGACCTTCCGGGTGCTTGACTGCTTTGATCAAGTGTCCTTTGATCTCGAGGTTTGAGTGTCCCTTGGCTCGGGCACTCACAGTGGCTTTGAACATGGTTTCAAAGTTAGCCCACTTGAACGGGTCACCCTCGAAGATGGGCACATCCAGGTGAAGAGACGAGTTGTTGTAACTCGAAGATCTAGCAGATGATGGTGACGAATCGGCGGGTGTCGTAGTCGTCGGTGTCGTTGGATGGTCTCGACAGGAGGAGTGGACATCTCGGGTGAGTATGGCTAGTCTGTCCTCCAGGTCTTTGAACCTGTTGTCGAGGATGTGGTTGCCTCTGGTGAAGCGTTGTGCTATCTTGAACCAGTCGTTGCATCTGGTAGACAGCTTGACGAAGGATTCTCGAAAGAGAGGGGAGTCCACAGCCAGGACGTTCTGGGCTGTGGTCAGCTCGTTGCTGAGTCCATTGCTATTTATCCAGAGCTCGTGGAACTGCTGGAAGTCCTTGATCGTTGTCTTGACTTTCTCGTAGGAGTCGTCGTCTCTGTCCTTCTCGGTCTCCTCCGATTCCTCGTAGTCCTCGTTGTCCTGGACGAGATCGTCTATCTGGTCCTGGATGCCTCTGTGGGCAAGTCTGAGTGAGTCCAAGTCTTTCAGGAGATCATCCGCAGCGTAGTTGGAGACTTCATCGGGGTGTTTGTCCAACAGTTCGGAGACCTTCCGCTGTAATCTGGTGAGCATGCCGCGCTTGTTGCCCCGTTTTCGATGGAGGGATCCCAACGTCTGGGCTAAAGGGGTAGGATCAGCCATTCCGTACAGTAGACAGAAGAAGAAGAGTAGAGCAGAGCAGGAAAAGGCAGAGTTACCGGGTGGTAATTAGGTTTGATTGGATTGGTAGTAAAAGTCAATTAGACTTCGCACGTTGAAGTTGGCAGGGCTGTTGCAAATGCTAAGGGCAGCAGATGCTTGCAGAGAAGAAGTTAGTCGTTGGAGAGCTTATAGTCTTCGGTGGATATCCGGCTCGAAGGACCAAACAATGTGGGGGGCGTGACTTCCCACACCGGGTAATCCCAAGAACTCAGGAAAGGTGTCGAAGGACCAGGATGCCCACTTGATCAGGCGCAGGCTTGTATCTTATCTCAACCGCTGGCCACAAAAGCTTGCAGTCTTGACAAGACAGCTAAAGCGCGCACACCTTAGTGAAATATAACTAAGTTTCTCAGAGGTGAACAACAATTATAATTACATACAATTTTACATTAAATACATCATGACAAGCAGAGAGTTACGATGGGTTTCGTAACTCTACCGCAATTGATGATATAATAAAGGAATAGAGCGGAAGTAGGAAATGATCGTTCTATAGTTCTAAGACCTGTCTGTGGACGTAGTCCCAGACAGTTTTCTTTGTGATATTCTTTAGCTAAGTAGTGGTTGTAGCACACAATGCTTTGACACAGCTGGACATGCATCTACACAGACTTACCTTGGCAGTATTCTAGTGGACAATGTATTTTCAGGTAAATACTGTGCGCACGGCTTATAACCATGACAAAGAGCGCATTGACTTACCACCGCCACTAACTCAAATAGAATGGAAGTCCCTTAAGTTTTCAAGTATTAACTGCACCCGCAAAAGAATTCAAAACGGTAAACAATTCAATTTCTAGGGTGATACGGGTACTGATCGATAAACCAGAGGATTCTGTTTAGTGCAATTTGGGACGGGGTCGAACAAATAACTAACACAAAAACGCGAGGGTCAAAGTACAAAATGACATACGTACGTCCAAACATAATTATATACAAATAAACTAGTGGTGTGCTTGAGCACAAATGGCGAGCGAGCCTGATAGTTAGGTAACATAAAATGTTACTATGTTTTAGCTTACTTCATGCAAACACTATAATAGCAGTTATGACATTTGATTTCAGCAAACAAATACAAAATCACTCTCTTACCTTATTAATGGTAACTTTTGTAGTATCAAAACATCAACCATTCTGATAATCTCAATCACCAGTAACTCTTGAACAAGCTCTCAGCTACGATAAAAAATAAACCAGTGTTATTAATTGTAATTTTAGCCAACAAATATGGAATTACTACTTACATCATTCTTGAGTATTGATAACTTCTGTAGTATCAAATTGAAGTTACTTTGACCATCGGAATTACCTTGAATTCTTGACAACAAGCTCTCACCTACAAAAACAAAAGACAATCAATTTTAGCACACAAATACAAATTTACTTTCTTACCTCATTTTCTTGAGCAGTGGTAACTTTTGTAGTACCAAATTTGAGCCAATCTGACTATTTGAATTTACCAGTCCCTGACTAGCTCTTAGCTACAAAAAAGAAAGGCCAGAGTTAATTTTGCATATTTAGCTAACAAATATGGAATTGGGTACTTATCTCAGCTTCCCTCGAGAAGTAGTAGCTTCCATAGCATTAATACTACGGCATTCTGACTACCAACGGCTCTTGACAACCAACAACCGGCACTCCGTATCCCCCCATAAAACGGCGAAGTTTTGAAATTAAGTCTGGCAAAGGGTCTTCAATGCCATAGTAACACCTGTCGAATCAACTTTTTGTGTCTTGAAAACAAGCGTTTTAGCAGGAATTTTCTCATACTTTGGAGCTTAAGTATAAAGTAAGGTTTGCTTAATGCTGTAGTTTCAGAATAAACTGGAGTCAAGCCTAAATAGCCGTGTTTTTAGGAGAAAAAATATCCCCGCGCGCGCGTTTAAAGAGCATACGTACCATCCATACATACATACATATATACCCGATTTTGCATTATCCACCACTAATATTGTCTCGCTCGCTTCGCTCGCTCGCCAATATAGCGAAATCTCGATTGAGTTACTGTTTATGGGGTACGTGAGACCTCTGTTTTCGCCCGCGCTTTTAATTACGTAAGTTAGGTAAAGCGTTCACAGTTCCAGTATTTTTCAATTAGTAACGAGCTCTGAGAATCCTTAGTGGCCCTGGTAAGTCAATGCGCTCTTTGTCATGGCTATAAGCCTTGCGCAACAGTATTTACTTGAAAATACATTGTCCACTAGACTACTGCGAAGGTAAGTCTGTGTAGGTGCATGTCCAGTTGTGTCAAAGCATTGTGTGTTACAACCACTACTTAGTTAAAGAATATCACAAAGAAAACTTTTAAATAACTTGTACTGTTTTGTTGTTGTTGTTTTCCTTCCAAGCAGTTGCAGAGAGTTGTTACTGTGGCACTGAAATCCCTTTACCCTGTATGCTAAATTAAAAAACTGTACCTTATTTTCAGTAGCTTCAGTGTTAGAAGTCAAAATCATTCATATAAAAATAGTATAGTCTTTAGGCTCGCTCGCCATTTGTGCTCAAGCACACCACTAGTTTATATATATGGACGTACGTATGTCATTATGTACTTTGACCCTCCGTATTTTTGTGTTAGCTCCGCGTTCGACCCCGTCCCAAACTTCACTAAACTGAATCCTCCGGTTTAGCGACCATTACCCGCATCACCTTATAAATTGAATTGTTTACAGCTTTGAATTGTTTTGCGGGTGCAGTTAAAACTCAAAATCTTATGGGAGCTCCACTTCTATTCGAGTTAGTGGCGGTGGTAAGTTAATGCGGGTAGACTATACTTGAGGTACTACACGCGACGCGACGCGTCGCGTTTTCGCAAAAGCACCCCGGGATTCCTCGCTAGTGGAAGCATGCGTTGAATTAAACCTAGGGCTATCCCTAGCCCTAGCCCCCTAGCCCTAACCCCTAGCCCTCCTAGCCCTAGCCCTAACCCCTAGCCCTAGCCCCCCTAGCCCCACTAACCCATCCCTTGTGTTTAAAACACATTATCCTTTAACCATCTAATAGTTGGGGGCTAGGGCTAGGGCTAGGGCTAGGGGGTTAGGGCTAGGGCTGCCAATTTGCTCTTTTTTGTCAAACAATTGTTTTTAATTGAGAGGAATAGCGAGGGTTTCACTAGCGATGAATCGCGATGAAAACGCGACGCGTCGCGTCTCGTGTAGTACCTAAAATATAGTCTACCCATTTGTCACAGTTATAAGCCCTACTCAACAGTATTTACTTAAAAATGCATTGTCCACTAGACGAACCACGAAGGTAAGTCTTGCGTAGGTATGTTCAGCTGTGTGAGCGTGTTCAAGAGTTACTGATAATTTGAAATTTTTAGAATGGCAGATGTTTGATACTACAAAAGTTAGAACATTATCAGGTAGGAAGGTAATTTGATTAGTTTGCTGAAATAAAAGGTCATAACTGCTATTGTAGGGTTTGCATGAACTAAGATAAAACATAGTAATAATACTGTATTTTTGTTACCTAAATATCAGGCTCGCTCGCTATTTGTGCTCAAGCACACCACTAATCAGGCCCGTAGCAAGCACTTGGAAAGTGGTCAGGTGGGAAGCTAGCCTTATTCATAGATATTAGCTATTGATTTTAATAATAAATTCATCTATATTTAGCTGGCTATTTCAAAATATTTTTTATATAAAATACGTATCATTATATTATATACATTCATAAAAATTATCACTGGTCATCACAATACTGTAAAATAAAAAAATCATGAGTGATATATCAGGAAGAAGTTTTGCACAAGAATAAAAAATTAAAATAATGGAGTCATTAGTGAGGTATTATTTACCTGTCAAAGCTTGGAGACAATCTGGGAACCGGTATCTGCTCTAGGGAGAAACAATACTGATAAAGTAAGCCAAGAAATACAATATCAAACAGCTGCGCTATTTACAACTTATAGCGTGGGCGGGGCCTCGGTTAGTTTTATCAATTGATTGGTAGGCGGGAAGCTTTGAATTACCCGCGCAAGCTAAGTTAGCGCCACGCCTACATTACTGATGACCTCTGAACTTTTTTAATGATGACGTTGAAAAGTGGTCCGGTGAAAACCGGACCAACCGGACCGCTTCCTACGGCCCTGCTAGTATACTTGCTAGCTGGCAAGCGAGCGAGACACTCTCATGGGTAACACAATTGAAAATCGGGGATATTCGTTTGTTGGCGAGCGAAACACTATACAGTGGTGTCGAATTGAGAATCGGGGATTTTTGTTTATTATGTGGGGACGTACGTATATCATTAATTGTACTTTGACCCTCGCATATTTTTGTGTTAGCTCAGTATTCGACTCCGTCCCAAACTTCACTAAACAGAATCTTCCAGTTTATCGATCATTACCCTTATCATCCTAGAAATTGAAGTGTTCACGCTTTCAGTTCTTTTGAGGGTGCAGTTTAAACTCAAAAACTCTGGCTAGAGTACCATTTTTGAGTTAGTGGCGGTGGTAAGTTAATGCGCTATACGAGAATGTAGTTTTAGGCTCGCTTGCCATTTGTGCTCAAGCACACCACTAGTTACTAATACCCAGCCAATTTGTTTTTCAGCTGAATTTCGTAACCGATTTAGCCGGTGAGCAAGCCGAAGCTCCGTAACTGTACCTGGTTTAGCACCACACTACTACTTCTCGGAGCTGTCGCCTAACCGCCAATATACTACGACTACTGCGCAACAAAAATCGTACCGCAGCAATTATGTGCGTTGTTGTTGCGCGGTGCAATTTTTTGCGGTCTTGGGGGCACCTGGGATATGAATTCAAACCACCCTGATAGTGTACCTTATCTGCGATTCTAGTCCCTTAGCCACAAATACGTTCAGGCCCCTAGCCAGGACTAGGAGAGTCATGCCAGCACCTGTAACCTACCTTATTAACTATATTCATAGCTGTAAAATTTTGCTTCTCAGGCAGACAATTTTGTTTAAAGCTGTTGTACAGCTAACACATTAGGAGTTATAGCTAGCTTTATAGGCATTTACAGATGCGTTCACTTTATACAATACTGAAGCTATTTGCTACACTCCCTTTGTGAGTTCATGTATGTGGTAAGATCAGCTCCTCCTGTTTAGTTAAATGTTTGAGGTCAACTTAAACTGAAGAAGAATTACTCATACCCATAGGTTCCAAGTGCCACGAAAGCTCCGTGGCAGTCACGGAATTTTACTCTATCAATCTGCCACGCACGGAAGTTCTGATTGCCTATTGTCTGCCACGGAAATCCCCCTATCAGAAACCACAGTTTACTTAATACCTAGCTTTAATAGAAAACCATACTCTATCAGCAAAACCATACTCTCTATCAGCAAAACCATACTCTCTATCAGCAAAACCATGCAGCGTATCCATGTAGGCCCTCATGATGCAATTCCACACAACACTTATACATATCAAATTTTGATTTCTGATCTTGAATACTTCTTTCTTGGTAGTACTGGCAATGGCAGAGTGTTTCCCAACCACCTGCTCCTAAGAAAGCAAAAAAAAAAAAGGAAAGACAAGGCTAACTCATTTTTGATAATAAGTGGATAGAACATATATTATAGTTGATGTCTGGACTTTTGAATATTCCTTGCTCAAATGCAGAGGCAGAAAGGGGCTTCTCAGTGCTGAGGAAAGTCCATACTGACAGAGGGCCAGTCTTAGCCACTCTACTATTATTAGCTTGCTGAGAGTTATGATGAACAATAGTGATTGCTGCTTTGACACTATAATTATCAGATGAATTGATTACAAAATGCAAAAAAGCTACAATCATTCTCCAAAATGAATCAATATAACAATAGTCATTGTCATTAATTATATTCATAACATTAATTACATGAAGGATGTGGTCAATTGAGTTGATTTAATTAATGGGTGTGGTTTGTCACTGATTTCCATTTCTCAAACTTGGAACCTATGCTAAACACTGATGAAATATTTATACAGAAGCATCCACAGAACTGGAGATGCAAGTTTTTCATATTTAAAATTTTCTAACAAAATATTGTTGGTCATTATTAAAAAAAAAAAAAAGGTGTAGTTATTAAGTGGGTATAGTTGTATGGCTATTCGGTGGGTGAAGTGTTCCCATTGGAAGGGGGGGGAGGGGGGCAGGAGAGCACTGACCAAAAAAAAAAATGTTAGTGTTCCAACCCTGGGCAAACCAAATTCTCTGATGTAGCTGAATTACTAGTCTGGCCTTGGTCAAGTTTGGACAAGGTATTATAGAAGTTGGGCTCAGAGTATCTTCAGCAGTAAGTTGTATGCAGTTTAAAGTTTCCATTTTGTTTTCATGATGCCTAATTTAATATTATTGATCTCCAGGTGCTTTCACTATGTGTTCTCATTTCTGCAAGCATTGCTACTGATCGTTTTGCCCCATTATTGCCTATTCACCCCCCCTTAATTGCAGCCAATGGAATAAGATCCATACAATTCCTGATCTTCTTATCCCTAATGAGCATGCTCATTGAGATTACCATCTTGCTGGTAAGATTCATGAATGTCAAAATCATCAACACATATTCTACAGTGGCATTTGCAGTGGTAAGTGAAATAGTATGACTAAAGTAACTATGATGGTCATGAGTAGAGATATCTTCAACATTTGCTTGCTGTAGGACTCTGTGATCAGTGGTGCCATATTCTTAGCACTGCTCATATCAAGCAGTATTGCTCTACGTGCTGTGGATGTCTATAATGTTACACAGTCTCTATAATGTGGGAGATCAATCGTTTTCAGCAGCTGCTGTAAGTAGAAAACTTGATACTGAATATTGTGAGGCAACAGTTGATAACCAGTTATATGCATGCATTTCTATTCAAAGGTATTGGGCATATTTCTGATGATGGTCTTCCAGGCTCTAGGCATCTACATGGTGTTGTTCAACATACAGAAGTGGAACAACAAACTTGTGGAACAGCTCAATGAATATGAAGATAAGCCATTAGTTGATGCACCATGAACCCTTGTTGATTTAGTGGGGTTTTCTATTCATGAACTTTTGATGGTAGCTACATTTTTTTATTTTTTTCGAAGGGAAATTAAAATCCAATTTTTTTTTTGAAATTTTATATATCAAACATTAATTATATAATGGTAGGCTTAGTGGGGTAATCTGGAAGGTAATAGACAAGAACATGATGTAGTAATTCAGCTACATCAGAGAGTTTGGTTTGCTGAGGGTTGGAACACTAACAATTTTTTTTTTGGTCAGTGCTCTCCTGTCCCAGTGGGAACACTTTACCCACCTAATAGCCATACAACTATACATGAAGGTTAATGATTACATCATTAAACGTAGTTAATGGAGGGAGGAGGCAGTAGGCAGGCATGCACAAAGTAAGCCCACGTGCTCAGCAAGCACAATCTACCAGCTCAAGGCAGCAGCAGACAGAGAAGTTCCTAAGAGTGATCACGGGCGATTACAGCGAGAGCATTCGGGAAAGGGAGAACGCAGCCACGAGATGACCGAGCAGGAGAGGGGCGAGAGTTCGCATACGCCGTCAGAAGACCCACAGAAATTTACTGACGCTCAGCGGGAATGGATTGAGAGCCTCATCAACTCACGTGTGGGTCTGCCCTCGGCTGGTCCAGCGGCATACGAGTCAGCCCCAGCCAATGCAGAGAGGAGTGGCACAAGTTCCGGAAGCATCACCGGTAGGCGGCTAACATAAGGTGACGGGGTGGTGAAGTACTATACTAGGGGGATGCTAAAGGTGGCGTAGTACGTGCTAGAAGGAGCACAATGTATAATGTTATATATATAAGGTGCGGATTTACACGTGGGCAATAAAAAAAGAGAAAAGAAAAAGCAGCTAGGCAGGATAGCGTGCAAGCAGGGATGGGCAACAACAACAAAAAAGGGGTGTGTCCAGGCACACCAGCATGAGTGCATGGCCCTACATAGAAGTGCAGTATTGGGGGCCCAGCATCTTGGGTGGGCGGGTGGCCTGACGGTTTAGGGTGGGCATGTGGCCCGGCATGTTAGTGTGGGCGGGTGGCCCGGCATATTAAAGTGGGCGTGTGGCCCGGCATGTTAGTGTGGGCGGGTGGCCCGGCATGTTAGTGTGGGCGTGTGGCCCGACTTGTTAGTGTGGGCGCGTGGCCTGGCATGTTAGCGTGGGCAGGTGGCCCGACATGTAGGGTGGGCATGTGGCCTGACATGTAGTATGGGCGGTCAGCGTCAGCCATGGTCGAAGTGCCAGTATTCAACGCACCGAGTACCACCACACCCCCAATAACCACAGCTACCACACTGGCCCTATCCAAGAGCAGGCTAGCGTTGCAGTCATGGAACCCAGGATTCACGCTATCACTCCCCCTGAAGTTGCGCAAAAAGATACTCGATCTCGAGTATGTGGAAATGGGCGAACTGATGGCAGAGTCCTGGAGGACACAAGAGGATGACCAAAATGGCTGCTGCCATCAGCGTCGTACACGCAAAGGGCCGGTGACAGACATTCTGCTGTGGGTGGACTGCTTTCGCGTCAATGATCTCTGTGTTGTCAACAAGATACCCTGACAAGATGCCACAGCTCATGGCATATCAGCAAACTATTGCGAAAGCTCACAGAACTTTTGTGGGCGACGGATGGATAACTTACGACGACCTGCTATCGTAGAAAGGCGGCTGTACTAAAGTCACTGGACTGAGGTATCGTGGACTTCACTATATATATATAATGAAACATTTGCAGGTAGGACGAAATCCATCCCACGGTGTCGCCATTGCCTCAGTGAGCACCATCGCTCGCAAGAGTGCACCATGGCCCCAGAGTCAACACCAACACCTCTAGGAAATGCACGAGTGCAGAAGATGCAAACAGCAATTTGTCAGCTGTTTAACGGAAACAACGACAATCGATGCCACTTCACACCCTGTAAGTTCTTGCACGTGTGTGCGGAATGTCGTGGCAATCACCCAGCGGCCGCATGCAGGAGGTCTAGGCGCCCGGTGAGGAGACCGAGATCAAGGTCACCAAAGAAGTAATGGCTGCACGGGTCTATCAGGAATTCAAGCACTTCAAAATGTAAAGACAGTTTGTGCAGGATAGCATACTGAGATAATTGGTCGAGAATCAATCACGAAGTTGTAGGGTTGTCAAATCATTGTTCATGTAAAAAAAAAGAAAAAAAAGAATGCATACATCACGTGCACCTCCGCCCTAATGGGCGTGATCGCCAACCAGCAAGGTGTGGCTTTAAGTGAACATAATTGGTTTAAAAAAACAAAAAAAAAACAATAATAAACTATTACAGCAGAGTTTTAACAATTGGCTTCTATGTCTACAGTGAACAGCTCCTATGCGTACATCAACGACCTGATGCAGCTTGGCACGAGTGGGCACGGGTCGTCAGTAGACCCAAGGATAATGGGTATCTCTACGCCCCTGAAACTGGACACCTGGAAGACTAAACTTCGCGGACATCCAGACCAGGACTTCACTGCCTACACTCTTCGCGGTATAGAGCACGGTTTCCGCATAGGGATTGACAGTACGAGACCGTTGAGCTCAGCAAAAAGGAACATGCAGTCAGCTATGAATAACCCAACCCCATGGTTGTGGATGAGTACGTCCAGTCCGAAGTCGCAAAAGGGAATATATTCGGCCCATTCGACCCAGTTACCCTGCCGTCGGTTCACACGAACAGATTCGGGGTAATCCCCAAGAAGCACAAGCCAGGATCCTGGAGATTAATTACAGACCTGTCATACCCTGCAGGTAGAAGCGTAAATGATGCCATAAATAAACAGTGTTGCTCAATGAAATGTATTTCAGTCATCGACATGGCGAATGCAGCAGTAGCTCTAGGTCGTGGTACCCTGATAGCGAAGATCGACATTAAAGCAGCATACAGGCTGGTTCCAGTATGTCCAGAGGATAGGCAATGGCTTCCTTTTGGACTGCGCTCAGCTCCCAAAAATTTTAATGCCCTGGCGGACGCCCTAGAGTGTGTAGTCGCTGAGAAAGGGGTGGAGCATTTATATCATTACCTCGATGATTTCGCTATGGTTGGTCCACCGGACTCAGCGGCGTGTCATTACTACTTGAATACGATGGCCAAAGTGTGCCATGAGATGGCGTGCCACTCGCCCAGGAAAAACAGGAGGGTCCTAGCACTGTAATTACATTCCTAGGAATTGAAATTGACAATGTGGAGCAAGTTCTTCGGTTGCAAAAGGAGAAGCTAGAGCGGCTGAGGACCCTGATGCATGAGTGGGAGAGGAAGAAGGCATGCACGCGGGCAGAGCTAGAATCCCTGATTGAGACATTACAGCATGCATGCACAGTGGTGAGACAAGGAAAATCATTTTTACGCCGCGTCATCTCACTCTTAAGCGTGGCAAAGGGCAGCATCACCACATACGTTTGAACAACAAATTCAGATCAGACATTCTGTGGTGGAAAACTTTCGCATCTCATTGGAATGGCACTCGCTCATTGTGAGCAACACCAGGGAAAGCCTGGTCATGACTTCCGACGCATCAGGCAACTGGGGCTGCGGGGCCTGGCACCTAACTGAATGGTTTCAGCTCCCATGGAATGAAAAATCAGGAGAGCTGGGAATCGCTGCAAAAGCACATATCCTTATCATCATTGGAGCAGTGGTTTGGGGATCAGGGTAGTCAGGAAGAAGTATGGTACGCTGCGATAACACCGCAGTCGTAGCTATCCTGAACAGCTAGTACTCCAAAGAACCTCTCCTGATGCACATGTTGAGGTGTCTTTTCTTTATCGAGGCCCAGAATCAATTTATCATACGGGTAACTCACTTGGCGGGGGCAAAAAATGACAAAGCGGATGATCTGTCCAGGGGAAAGACACAGTCATTCTTAGCCAAGAATATTAACGGTAACCCTAGTCCAACTGTAATAGCTACCTCATTATATTTTACAGTGGCTGCTGCACCCAAGCCTGGACTGGACATCACCGACCTGGATGAAGCTGTTCAGTTCTACTGCGACCAGGGTATAGCAGACTCAACCAGGAAGACATATAAATCGGCACTACAAAGATTCACCGACTTCTGCGACTTGTACTCGATAATGACGCCATTTCCTGTATCAGAATCTATATTGTGTTATTATGCATCATACTTGGCTGCTCAAAAATTATCTCCCCAAACAATAAAGACCTACCTGGCAGGTATTAGGCACACACAGATTACACTCGGTCTACCCGAGCCCAAGGAGTACTCCTCACTTCCCCGTTTGAAGTTAATTCAGGGGGGGATTAAACGAGTGCATTCACAATCCACACCCTTGAGATAAAAAATCAGGCTTCCGATCACTCCAGCAATCCTACGCCAGATTCATGCGTGGTGGTCACCAAGGGTGAAAGACCCAGACATCACTATGCTGTGGGCAGCAGCTACATTGTGTTTTTTCGGGTTTTTCAGGGCTGGAGAAATCACGGTTCCATTCAGGGAGCACACCTAAGCTGGGGTGATATCTCCGTAGACAATCTCGACACACCGACACTGCGGCGAGTAATATTGAAGCGGTCGAAGACAGACCAATTTGGTAGAGGTGCAGAAGTCTATAGTATTGGGAAAACAGTATGCTCATTATGCCCAGTGGCAGCAGTCCTCAGCTACATGTGCAGCAGAGGCGCATCGCCAGGTCCATTCTTCACATTCAAGGATGGACGCCCCCTTACCAAGCCCCTCTTCACCAAACATGTCAGGACAGTCCTACAGGAAATTGGGCTGCCCTACAATGATTTTTCCGGCCACAGCTTCAGGATAGGTGCTGCCACGGCTGCTGCAAAAGTGGGTATTGAGGATTCCACAATCAGAATCCTGGGATGCTGGAATAGCTCGTCTTTTCTGGCATACATCCGATCACCGCCAGAGCAGTTGGCTCATGTGTCGAGGTCCCTGGCAAAGTTGTAGACAAGCTGGAACCTGCAGTCGAACAACAATCATATCTTTATCATGCATGTATGGATGTCATATAGCTACCTACTCAATTGAAAAAAAAAAATAATAATAATAATAATAGAAGAAGGTATCGAGTCTGTTAGGGGGGGGGGGGGGGGGGGGGGTAGAGAATAAAATTCTCTATCTGGCAGGATTATCCTATGTGCCCTAAGTAATTAACCCCCCAAAAGACAGGGTAAAGGACAGGATAATGATGTTGATTGCAACTAGCAGCAATTAACAGCAATTAGTACCACTTAATACCACGCCAGTGAGATACTAACGAACAGCAAGAACTGTCACTGGGCCTCCCTCCACATTCACAACTGAAGTTAACCACTTAATAACTAGTGGTGTGCTTGAGCACAAATGGCGAGCGAGCCTTAAACTACACTATTGTAATTCAAACTACTAAAATAAAGTCGAGTTGTTAAATTAAGCATTATACGGTAAAGGGAATTC
>WLWD01004055.1_pt1 | contig 13498 bp, 5 predicted proteins | sample 6712731 | NCBI WGS metagenome assembly WLWD01 (sample SAMN12718690, study PRJNA576275) | sponge metagenome | isolation source: marine sponge | host: Mycale hentscheli | place: New Zealand: South Island, Marlborough, Capsize Point | collected 2014-11-01
AAAGTACCATGCTTGTGTTTTAGGGACCACATATAAAAAGTACCATGCTTGTGTTTTAGGGACCACATATAAAAAGTACCATGCTTGTGTTTTAAGGACCACATATAAAAAGTACCATGCTTGTGTTTTAGGGACCACATATAAAAAGTACCATGCTTGTGTATTAGGGACCACATATAAAAAGTACCATGCTTGTGTATTAGGGACCACATATAAAAAGTACCATGCTTGTGTTTTAGGGACCACATATAAAAAGTACCATGCTTGTGTATTAGGGACCACATATAAAAAGTACCATGCTTGTGTTTTAGGGACCACATATAAAAAGTACCATGCTTGTGTTTTAGGGACCACATATAAAAAGTACCATGCTTGTGTTTTAGGGACCACATATAAAAAGTACCATGCTTGTGTTTTAGGGACCACATATAAAAAGTACCATGCTTGTGTTTTAGGGACCACATATAAAAAGTACCATGCTTGTGTTTTAGGGACCACATATAAAAAGTACCATGCTTGTGTTTTAGGGACCACATATAAAAAGTACCATGCTTGTGTTTTAGGGACCACATATAAAAAGTACCATGCTTGTGTTTTAGGGACCACATATAAAAAGTACCATGCTTGTGTTTTAGGGACCACATATAAAAAGTACCATGCTTGTGTTTTAGGGACCACATATAAAAAGTACCATGCTTGTGTTTTAGGGACCACATATAAAAAGTACCATGCTTGTATTTTAGGGACCACATATAAAAAGTACCATGCTTGTGTTTTAGGGACCACATATAAAAAGTACCATGCTTGTGTTTTAGGGACTACATATAAATATATATATATAACTCATTACACGAGTTAGAGTGTGATTTGGTGAAACACTTCACAAACAGGCTACCTTGAGGAGAGCAGGAAGCCAGATCGAATTGGTGCGGCCATTATAACCACACCCACTTGTTTATTCAAGAGATGTTTTCTTAAACCTTAGATTTTTAGTCTATGCTCTGAGTATCGAATAAATTCAAATGCCTCTGTAATCACACCAAACAATTCAGTACAAGTCATCTTTTATTATATCACAAAGCAAATGATTTTTATATAAATAATCAGTAGGTTCATGTCAAATAAATAATTTAAATTATAATTACATTATGTTGAGTATATATATTATATATAGCTAATATAACTACTCGGACATATAAAGCAAACAACACAATCACAAAAAAAATATTAAAAAAACTGAATCCACCATAATTAGAACTTACAAAGGCCTGACATTGGCAGTCATAGCTGCACTGTCTTTAGACATTTTCAAGTATTTGTGGCAAATAACTAAATGGGAAGACTTCTAGTAGTGCAAAAATGACCATTTTGCAAACCAGCAATACTGGAAGGACCTCTGAACAATGTTTGCTTTCCCAAAAGATCACTTTGGATAGTAAAGCAAGGACCATGCTGGTGTGGATTTCTTCCAAAAGGCTTGATATTAGCTATTTAATCCCATCAGAAGTCATTTTGACCACTTGATTTTGACCGCCCAAATACAGAGTAGAAAATGAATAGACATGTTAAAATATTGGTGTGGCCCATGGCAACACTGCCACAAGAGTTCTGACATCCCTGAATTTATATTCAAGTGCCTTGCCAGAGGGGAGTAAAAATATAGTGTGAGAATGAAATATCTTGTCATACCACTCCTACAAGTGTAATAAGTAGCTTACTCTATGCTAGACATCTTCACTGAAGTAGCTTGTACTAGGGTGGTAACCCACAGTGAAGTAGCTTGTACTATAGTATGTCCACAGTGCAAAGTTGGCTGTAAACTCTTTTGGGCTCCCCACATCCCCAGGAGATATTTTAGCAGCTGCTCTAACCAGTGGTTAGCTTCACTTATAGAAAGATAGCTGTAAAAAACCAGCAAACTGGTAAGCCATGCAGTTTGCTATAACCAATGGGGTAATGAGCTTGCTATATACAACTGAGAGATAACTGTGCATGAGTCACATTCCTAAAAATAACATTGTGTAGATATCACAATATAAATATTTATAACATAGTTGCTGCAGTAACAGTCACAGATAAAACAATGTTATTCCCAGTAAACTTCCCACATGCAGGTGTTGTACATTCCTCTCAATTGCATGCACTTGTCCTGGGACAGTTAATAGTGATAATTTGGAAGTTTCAGACATTTTGCAATAATGACTATGGTATGAAATTATTACCCACAGCAACTCTCGGAATTATTGTCAGATAACAGTCCTCTCACTTGGGCTTTACACACAGGATCAGGACACTCACTTGGGCTTTACACACAGGATCAGGACACTCACTTGGGCTTTACACACAGGATCAGGACACTCACTTGGGCTTTACACACAGGATCAGGACACTCACTTGGGCTTTACACACGGGATCAGGACACTCACTTGGGCTTTACACACAGGATCAGGACACTCACTTGGGCTTTACACACAGGATCAGGACACTCACTTGGGCTTTACACACAGGATCAGGACACTCACTTGGGCTTTACACACAGGATCAGGACACTCACTTGGGCTTTACACACAGGATCAGGACACTCACTTGGGCTTTATACACAGGATCAGGACACTCACTTGGGCTTTACACACAGGATCAGGACACTCACTTGGGCTTTACACACAGGATCAGGACACTCACTTGGGCTTTACACACAGGATCAGGACACTCACTTGGGCTTTACACACAGGATCAGGACACCACTTGGGCTTTACACCACAGGATCAGGACACTCATTGGGCCTTTAAACACAGGATCAGGACACTCACTGGCTGTACAAACGGGATCAGGACACTCACTTGGGCTTTACACACAGGATCAGGACACTCACTTGGGCTTTACACACAGGATCAGGACACTCACTTGGGCTTTACACACGGGATCAGGACACTCACATGGGCTTTACACACAGGATCAGGACACTCACTTGGGCTTTACACACAGGATCAGGACACTCACTTGGGCTTTACACACGGGATCAGGACACTCACTTGGGCTTTACACACAGGATCAGGACAGTTATCAGCGATAATTTCTAAAACACATGGCTTAACTATTACACACACACACACACATACATACTATTCAAGCATTCATTGCTAATGCTCTCTCATTTGCATCTCTACAAACTCCACCCCCAACCCAAAAGGCATTTTCCTACTTCCAACGAATAGTTATACCAGCAAATCATTGTTGTGATAGACCAGTATATTTTCATGACCACACCCACCAGTCTCCACCCCTCAACCACACCAACCTGTCCAAGTTTGTTCTTCTCCATCTTGTTTTTCCAGGAATAAGTTGAAGTAATAGGTTAGATCTGGTTTGAGTTGTATTTGAGAAGATACAGCCTCCAGCACTTGGTCAGTTCGATAGAATGGATCTACTTTGACACTAGTACTCTTGCCATTCACAAGAAACACTTCCAAGTTTGCTTCAGTACCGGAGTCCTCAGTAATGTCACAGCTGGACTGTAGCACACACAACATGAATTTAGTAATGGGTCACTCTTATTGCCTTCTATCTCTCTTATTGCCTTCTATCTCTCTGTGGACTTTAGTACAGTACCTTCTCTTTCACTTTCCCACTGTACTTACGTGTAGTTACTGCCCTCTCTCTCTCTCTCCTTCTATTTAGCTACTTCACTGCCTTCTCTCTCTCTCTATTTAGTCACTTCACTGCCTTCTCTCTCTCTATTTAGTCACTTCACTGCCTTCTCTCTCTCTCTCTCTATTTAGTCACTTCACTGCCTTCTCTCTCTCTATTTAGTCACTTCACTGCCTTCTCTCTCTCTCTTTAGTCACTTCACTGCCTTCTCTCTCTCTCTCTATTTAGTAATTCACTGCCTTCTCTTCTCTCTATTTAGGCACTTCACTGATTTCTTTCTCTCTCATAGTAGTCACTTCACTGCCTTCTCTCTCTCTCTCTATTAGTCACTTCACTGATTTCTTTCTCGATCTAATTTGTCACTTCACCGCCTTCTCTCTCTCTAATGTAGTAACTTCACTGCTTCATCTCTCTCGCTCTATTTAGTCACTTCATGCCATTCTCTCCTGCTATCGATTTAGTCACTTCACCGCCCTTATCTCTCTCTCTCATTTTAGCACTTCACTGCATTCTCTCTCTCTATAGTTTAGTAAAATCACTTCACTGCCTCTCTCTCTCTATTTAGTCACTTCACTGCATTCTCTCTCTCTATTTAGTCACTTTTCCTGGCCTTCTCTCTCTCGTTTAGTCACTTCACTGCCTTCTCTCTCTACTTCTATTTAGTCACTTCATGCTCTCTCTCTCTCATTGAGTCACTTCACTGCCTTCTCTCTATCTCTATTTCCAAGTCACTTCACGGCCTCTTCTCTCTCTTCTATTTAGTCACTTCACTGCCTTCTCTCTCTCTCTCTATTTAGTCACTTCACTGCCTTCTCTCTCTCTATTTAGTCACTTCACTGCCTTCTCTCTCTCTCTTTAGTCACTTCACTGCCTTCTCTCTCTCTCTCTATTTAGTCACTTCACTGCCTTCTCTCTCTCTCTATTTAGTCACTTCACTGCTTTCTTTCTCTCTCTCTATTTAGTCACTTCACTGCCTTCTCTCTCTCTCTCTATTTAGTCACTTCACTGCTTTCTTTCTCTCTCTCTATTTAGTCACTTCACTGCCTTCTCTCTCTCTCTATTTAGTCACTTCACTGCTTCTCTCTCTCTCTCTATTTAGTCACTTCACTGCCTTCTCTCTCTCTCTCTATTTAGTCACTTCACGCCTTCTCTCTCTCTCTATTTAGCTCACTTCACTGTCTTCTTCTCTTCTATTTAGTACGTCACTGCCTTCTCTCTTCTCTATTTAGTCACTTCAATCATCTCTCTCTCTCTCTATGAGTCACTTCACTGCCTTCTCCTCTCTTATTAGTCACTTCATGTCTGATCTCTCTCTCTATTGAGTCACTGTTCACTGCCTTCTCTCTCTCTATTTAGTCACTTCACTGCCTTCTCTCTCTCTCTATTTAGTCACTTCACTGCCTTCTCTCTCTCTCTATTTAGTCACTTCACTGCCTTCTCTCTCTCTCTATTTAGTCACTTCACTGCCTTCTCTCTCTCTCTCTCTAAGTTGTTTTAGTACTGCCCTCTATCCATTGTTATTTACTGTTTGTATGGCTATGAAGAATTCCTTGAGTTCTGGAGATATTCCGATGCCTTTGTCTTGTGCTAGAGAGTGGAGGTAGCGTTCAATGCCAACTCTCCGAGCATACAGTTGCTCTGCACTTAGAGAACTAAACCAGTGTTTGCTGGGAAACTCCTCCACATCCTTCATGTCAAACTTGGACTTGAGCTGAAACAAATGCACACACACACACACACACACACACACACACACGCAAAAACAAAAATGTTAATGGAGGATGTGGGAGGATGTGGTGAGAGTGAAGGTGTTAATGGAAGATGTGGTGAGAGTGAAGGTGATAATGGAGGGTGTGGTGGGCTAACCTGGTCCAGTGGCACTTTCAAGTCTAACCTAGTCCAGTGACACACTCTCAGGTCTAACCTGGTCCAGTGACACACTCTCAGGGCTAACCTGGTCCAGTGACACACTCTCAGGTCTAACCTGGTCCAGTGGCACTTTCAAGTCTAACCTAGTCCAGTGACACACTCTCAGGTCTAACCTGGTCCAGTGACACACTCTCAGGGCTAACCTGGTCCAGTGACACACTCTCAGGTCTAACCTGGTCCAGTGGCACTTTCAAGTCTAACCTGGTCCAGTGACACACTCTCAGGTCTAACCTGGTCCAGTGACACACTCTCAGGTCTAACCTGGTCCAGTGGCACTTTCAAGTCTAACCTAGTCCAGTGACACACTCTCAGGTCTAACCTGGTCCAGTGACACACTCTCAGGTCTAACCGACACACTCTCAGGTCTAACCTGGTCCAGTGACACACTCTCAGGGCTAACCTGGTCCAGTGACACACTCTCAGGGCTAACCTGGTCCAGTGGCACTTTCAAGTCTAACCTAGTCCAGTGACACACTCTCAGGTCTAACCTAGTCCAGTGACACACTCTCAGGGCTAACCTGGTCCAGTGACACACTCTCAGGGCTAACCTGGTCCAGTGACACTAACCTAGTCCAGTGACACACTCTCAGGTCTAACCTGGTCCAGTGACACACTCTCAGGGCTAACCTGGTCCAGTGACACACTCTCAGGGCTAACCTGGTCCAGTGGCACTTTCAAGTCTAACCTAGTCCAGTGACACACTCTCAGGTCTAACCTGGTCCAGTGACACACTCTCAGGTCTAACCTGGTCCAGTGACACACTCTCAGGTCTAACCTGGTCCAGTGACACACTCTCAGGGCTAACCTGGTCCAGTGACACACTCTCAGGGCTAACCTGGTCCAGTGGCACTTTCAAGTCTAACCTAGTCCAGTGACACACTCTCAGGGCTAACCTGGTCCAGTGACACACTCTCAGGGCTAACCGGGTCCAGTGACACACTCTCAGGGCTAACCTGGTCCAGTGACACACTCTCAGGGCTAACCTGGTCCAGTGGCACTTTCAAGTCTAACCTAGTCCAGTGACACACTCTCAGGTCTAACCTAGTCCAGTGACACACTCTCAGGGCTAACCTGGTCCAGTGACACACTCTCAGGTCTAACCTGGTCCAGTGACACACTCTCAGGTCTAACCTGGTCCAGTGACACACTCTCAGGTCTAACCTGGTCCAGTGACACACTCTCAGGGCTAACCTGGTCCAGTGACACACTCTCAGGGCTAACCTGGTCCAGTGACACACTCTCAGGGCTAACCTGGTCCAGTGGCACTTTCAAGTCTAACCTAGTCCAGTGACACACTCTCAGGGCTAACCTGGTCCAGTGGCACTCTCAGTTCCCCTCGCTAATTGACCAACAATTGGTGATGTCTAGATTAAGTTAGTGGACTACACACGTCTTTTTTTATTTGAAATACAACGTTTCGATCGAAGTTGCTCGATCTTCTTCAGGTGGAATATAACTGAAATGGCTGGGTGATGGTGATACAGAAGTTTATATAGGTATGAGATATAATAGAGCAGATGGTGACTGAATGAAGGTGTTGATAAGAGTCTATTGATGCTTTTATTGATGTGTTAATAGATGATAGAATGAGTCTGACTAGTGGGGTGAGGAATGCCAGAGTAAAATGGGTGAATAACCAATAATTAAGTCAGTAAGTAAGAAAAAAAATAATAAGAAAAAAATAAATAAATAAATAAAATAAAATAAAATAAAATAAAATAAAATAAAAAATAATAATAATAATAAATAAATAAATAAATAAATAAATATTATTTATTATTTTATTTTATTTATTTATTTATTATTATTATTATTTTTTATTTTATTTTATTTATTTATTTTTCTTACTTACTGACTTAATTATTGGTTATTCACCCATTTTACTCTGGCATTCCTCACCCCACTAGTCAGACTCATTCTATCATCTATTAACACATCAATAAAAGCATCAATAGACTCTTATCAACACCTTCATTCAGTCACCAACTGCTCTATTATATCTCATACCTATAGAAACTTCTGTATCACCATCACCCAGCCATTTCAGTTATATTCCACCTGAAGAAGATCGAGCAACTTCGATCGAAACGTTGTATTTCAAATAAAAAAAGACGTGTGTAGTCCACTAACTTAATCTAGAAATTACCGATTCCACGTCAAGAATGACCCTTCGAAATCATACAATTGGTGATGTGTTACAGAGGGATACCTTGTAACGTAAGACTGCACAAACTTTTTGCACACGTTTTAATTAGATGATGCCATTATGTAATGGTAAGCAGTGACTTGGACTGCCCCTTATAATATCCTCAGTTCGACACTACCAGACGTTTCCTCAAGCAGCAAGGTGTAGCTGTTGCTTGTCTACCGGCATTGATAAACGCCATGCTACCTTGTGCCTTTGACAAGCAAAGGTGAGTAGTGCTAGCCAAAAATAAACATCAGTGTCATTAAATTCAAAACCAGAGCATCTTCCAGCATAGTTTACATTCTCCATGGCAACACAGAACCAGCTCTGCCTACTGACCTGCACAATCCATGCCTCTAAATATCTTAATGATTTACGCCCACATTAGTTGACCCACAGTTAACCACATACCATCCAAGCAAGAACAAACTGCTCTACGTCAGTCTATAAGACCTTTTTCCAGCATAGTGGTAGGTAAAGGGTCTGGCTATGTTGAAATGATTATTTAGTGCACACAACCTTGCTGATGGCTTCCCCAGCTCCGTACATGTGCTAATGTCATATCTGCTATGAGCTAGTTATTCTGCAGGAGCCTAGTACAAGCACATCATCCATTACAAGGAGGCATTCGCTTACCTCCTGGTGGAAGGTCAGTAGTTGACTGTATCTAGCAGAGCCATGATAGTTGCCATTCAAGTGGATGTCAAACACAGTGTACACTCCTTTACCGTCCACCGCCTCGCTAGTACTCGGAACTTGAACTAGACCCAACATAATACTTCAATAGCTAACGGCTGGCTACAAGACACTACAACAAAACAAGGAGACCAGACACGCCCACTTGTTGTCGCAAAACTTCTGGCGCGTACAAAATAACCACACCTACATATTTTGTAGTCCGATAGTTCGTTGCCTGTAACCTGTTTATTCGTTTCTTGTTTAGTCTGTGAATAGTAAGCTAAGGCTTGCAGCAGCAGTACGTGGTTGGTTAGAGGGAGAAGTACTCTGTGGCGACCTCTGGCCTGTGTAATAGTATGTCAGCGGCTGGCCCCAAGCGGAGACCACCAATGTCTGAACAGCCGCAGGGAGCCGACAGTAGTAGCAAGGTAAAGTGAAAGGCTTGCCATTAATTTATAGCTGGCGAAACTTCTCTTCTAAGTGCGTTGGCAATACCTAATTTGTAGTTACTTAATATTGATTCGTTGTAAAGTTGTGTTGAGAGTGTGAAGCACTTGGCGGGATTAAGTGAATGCTTACAGGCAGCTATTGGCCTGTCCCCTTACCTACTAGTGGGAGGCATGAGGAAGCCATTCCCCTTACCTATCAGTGATTAGTCCGGCGTAGCTAACCCTTTACCTACCGCTTTGCAGGAGGAAGGGTCTCACGTGAAGTGGGGAGACTATATAGCAAAGCGGTGTGGGACTGACTGTTGATAAAGTAGAGGTCTTAGTCTCGCGTAGACAAACCCTTTACCAATTGCTACGTGGGGGATAGGGCTGACAGTGAGCAGTTTGTTCAGTTTCCTCGCTAATTGGGGAGACCACACCCAATAGGTGACGTGACGTAAGGCTGCTCAAGCTTTTGCACATGTATTTCTGTGCGCAACTCCAACAGCTGTGTCTAAATTTTCTTTATATGATATACAGTAGACCTTCAGTTATCCGAACCCCGTTTATCCGAACTCTCGCTAATCCGAACCAATTTTTTTTTGAATTATAATGATATTCATTGGAGTTTTGCTGTGCATTAAAAAGATACGAGATTAAGACCCCATTCAAAATGACTTATTTAGAATATCTGAACATTTCAAATATCCGAACAACCCTCGGTCCTGAGGTGTTCGGTAATTGAGGGTCTACTGTATTATAAATGCCATACTACCTTGTGCCTCTTGACAAGCAAAAGTGAATAATGCTAGCTAAAAATCAACATCAGTGTCATTACATTCAAGACCAGCAGCATCTCCCAACATAGTTTACATTTCTCCATGGCAACACAGAACCAGCTCTGCCTACTGTACTCTGCACAATTCATGAGCCCCTAAATATTTAACTATTTACACCCCCCACACTAATTGAACCACAGTTAACCACTTTCTGACTCAGAAAAAACAAACTGCTCAATGACAGTCTATCAGACCCTTTCCCCGCGTAGTGATTGGTAAAGGGTTTGGCTACGCAAAACTTGAGGTCTGGGACTGGCTGTAGATAGAGTAGAGGTCTGGGACTGACTGTAGATAGAGTGGAGGTCTGGGACTGACTGTAGATAGAGTGGAGGTCTGGGACTGACTGTAGATAGAGTGGAGGTCTGGGACTGACTGTAGATAGAGTGGAGGTCTGGGACTGACTGTAGATAGAGTAGAGGTCTGGGACTGACTGTAGATAGAGTAGAGGTCTGGGACTGACTGTAGATAGAGTAGAGGTCTGGGACTGACTGTAGATAGAGTGGAGGTCTGGGACTGACTCTAGATAGAGTGGAGGTCTGGGACTGACTGTAGATAGAGTAGAGGTCTGGGACTGACTGTAGATAGAGTGGAGGTCTGGGACTGACTGTAGATAGAGTAGAGGTCTGGGACTGACTGTAGATAGAGTGGAGGTCTGGGACTGACTGTAGATAGAGTGGAGGTCTGGGACTGACTGTAGATAGAGTGGAGGTCTGGGACTGACTGTAGATAGAGTAGAGGTCTGGGACTGACTGTAGATAGAGTGGAGGTCTGGGACTGACTTTTTGATAAATGTATATATTAATAATTATAGCTTTAAGATAATATGCTATCTTGTATGTATGACAAACCTTATTAGTTTAGTAATACAGAGAAGTGCATATCCTTTCGTGATTTTTACATAGCTAAGCACCAAACTTTATATAGGTTTCGTTTGCACTAGTCTCTGGTATGTTAGACTACACATTTTCAGTGGCAATGCTTTACCTTTTTAAGTTAATACATAACAAATATGAAGAAAACTATTGATTAAAAAAAAAGTGAACTAGAAGGTTCCGTGATCTCTATGAATACTGACTCTAGCCTGACTTCATCTGCCTAGTACACCACTGCTACTTTAGTGAAACCCTGTGATCTCTATGAATACTGACTCTAGCCTGACTTCATCTGCCTAGTACACCACTGCTACTTTAGTGAAACCCTGTGATCTCTATGAATACTGACTCTAGCCTGACTTCACCTGCCTAGTACACCACTGCTACTTTAGTGAAACCCTGTGATCTCTATGAATACTGACTCTAGCCTGACTTCACCTGCCTAGTACACAATGTACTTAGTGAGGAAACCCTGTGATATCTATGATACTGACATAGCCGAATTTCATCTGCATAGTACACAACTGCTACTTGAGTGAAACCATGTGATCTTATGAATATGACTCTAGCCTGACTTCACTGCCTAGTACACCACTGCCTACTTAGTGAAACCCTGTGATCTCAGAATTATGACTCTAGCCTGAATTATCTGCCTAGACACCACTGCTACTTTGTGAAAACACTGTGATCTCTAGAATACTGACTCTAGTAGGACTCTCACTCTGCCTTAGTACACATGCTACTTTAGTGAAACCCTGTGCTCTCTATGAATACTTGACTCTAGCCGGACTGCACCTGCCTAGTTAAACCAATGCCTACTTTAGTGAAACCCTGTGATCTCTATGAATACTGACTCTAGCCTGACTTCACCTGCCTAGTACACCACTGCTACTTTAGTGAAACCCTGTGATCTCTATGAATACTGACTCTAGCCTGACTTCATCTGCCTAGTACACCACTGCTACTTTAGTGAAACCCTGTGATCTCTATGAATACTGACTCTAGCCTGACTTCACCTGCCTAGTACACCACTGCTACTTTAGTGAAACCCTGTGATCTCTATGAATACTGACTCTAGCCTGACTTCACCTGCCTAGTACACCACTGCTACTTTAGTGAAACCCTGTGATCTCTATGAATACTGACTCTAGCCTGACTTCATCTGCCTAGTACACCACTGCTACTTTAGTGAAACCCTGTGATCTCTATGAATACTGACTCTAGCCTGACTTCACCTGCCTAGTACACCACTGCTACTTTAGTGAAACCCTGTGATCTCTATGAATACTGACTCTAGCCTGACTTCATCTGCCTAGTACACCACTGCTACTTTAGTGAAACCCTGTGATCTCTATGAATACTGACTCTCGCCTGACTTCATCGCCGAGGAAACCAACTGCTACTTTAGTGAAACCCTGTGATCTCTATGAATACTGACTCTAGCCTGACTTCACCTGCCTAGTACACCACTGCTACTTTAGTGAAACCCTGTGATCTCTATGAATACTGACTCTAGCCTGACTTCATCTGCCTAGTACACCACTGCTACTTTAGTGAAACCCTGTGATCTCTATGAATACTGACTCTAGCCTGACTTCACCTGCCTAGTACACCACTGCTACTTTAGTGAAACCCTGTGATCTCTATGAATACTGACTCTAGCCTGACTTCATCTGCCTAGTACACCACTGCTACTTTAGTGAAACCCTGTGATCTCTATGAATACTGACTCTAGCCTGACTTCATCTGCCTAGTACACCACTGCTACTTTAGTGAAACCCTGTGATCTCTATAAATACTGACTGTCTTCTATTTGGCAGTGGTTTAGAGACATGGAATCTTGCATAACTGATTCTAATCCAGGCAATTAGCTTGTATCTTGCAACCACGTAGTTGTAATTTGGTGTTTTATAAATATTCTGTGTTTGTTTGTTTGTTGTTGTATAGCCACAGGGAGGTGGGGCTGGTGTGGGTGGAGGTCCGTTGTGGGTAGTACTGCAACGTATGGATCCTCGCTGGCGCAAATGGTGGACTCGTGGAGTGTTTAGTTTTGTTATGGTCGGAGCGTTCTGTGTCATCATTGCTATGGGACCCATTGCTCTGTCTGTTTTGGTGTTGGCCATATTCTTGAAGTGTTTCCAGGAGATCATTTCTATTGGATACAACAAGTATAAAGAACATCACCTACCTCTCTATCGAGTTCTCAACTGGTGCGTGAAGTTGGGGTTGGATTACATGTTTGTTCTGAGACTGGCAGGTCTTGGAGATATTTAGGAACAGGGCGAGCTTTGAGTGTGAATATGGTCTGGGTGTGGGCAGGGATACTGCCTGTAGTAGGAGTGTGAATATGGTGTGGGTGTGGGCAGGGATACTGCCTATAGTAGGAGTGTGAATATGGTCTGGGTTTGGGCAGGGATACTGCCTGTAGTAGGAGTGTGAATATGATCTGGGTGTGGGCAGGGATACTGCCTATAGTAGGAGTGTGAATATGGTGTGGGTTTGGGCAGGGATACTGCCTATAGTAGGAGTGTGAATATGGTGTGGGTTTGGGCAGGGATACTGCCTATAGTAGGAGTGTGAATATGGTGTGGGTTTGGGCAGGGATACTGCCTATAGTAGGAGTGTGAATATGGTGTGGGTGTGGGCAGGGATACTGCCTATAGTAGGAGTGTGAATATGGTGTGGGTTTGGGCAGGGATACTGCCTATAGTAGGAGTGTGAATATGGTGTGGGTTTGGGCAGGGATACTGCCTATAGTAGGAGTGTGAATATGGTCTGGGTTTGGGCAGGGATACTGCCTGTAGTAGGAGTGTGAATATGGTGTGGGTGTGGGCAGGGATACTGCCTATAGTAGGAGTGTGAATATGGTGTGGGTTTGGGCAGGGATACTGCCTATAGTAGGAGTGTGAATATGGT
>WLWD01004499.1_pt1 | contig 13486 bp, 14 predicted proteins | sample 6712731 | NCBI WGS metagenome assembly WLWD01 (sample SAMN12718690, study PRJNA576275) | sponge metagenome | isolation source: marine sponge | host: Mycale hentscheli | place: New Zealand: South Island, Marlborough, Capsize Point | collected 2014-11-01
CATACCGTTGCGGCGCTCCATTTGAGATGATTAGTCAAAAAGGTCATCTGCCGGCGTTTCCCGTCAACCTCCACCCACGCTGTGACTCGCCTGGCATGAGTATTGTTGGTGAGCATGATCTCCTCATCGCAGATTACCTCTCCGCTGACCTCTCGCTTGTCCAAGAGATCGAAGACCATTCCTTTCTTTTCCCGGCCCACCCAGAAGACACCGCGATCAGAAAGCTCACTCAGATGTTTCCAATCGTTGTAAGCGCGGTCAAAAATCACGATTTCCCCGTCTTTAATCCCGGCGCAGAGCTCCCAGGCGCAGCGGGCATCATTATGCTTGGCCGTATCGACGATGGCAAAGCGGGGGAGCAGACTCTCCATATCCAATCGCATATGCGTCTTGGCTGCTGCTTTACGCCGCCGATGTTTGGCCCAGTCCATTGAATTGGCCACCAGTTCGATCGTGGTCGAATCGATGATTTGAATCGATCGTCGAAAACGGCGAAGGGTCTTCGGGAGTTGCCCCCGCTGGTATTGCGGTAGCGTCTTTTGCAAATGCTCAAGCACCGACCAGAATAGCTTTTCAGCCATTGCTGCCGGACGAACTTTGTTCGCATGAGAAAGCCCGTTACGACTGGGAGCCTTCGCGCCCCGCAAAGCCGAGAGTGAACCCGAATGAAGTCCCAGACTGTCACAGACGTCGTTTAACCCGAGACAACGAGTCAACTGAGCGTAGATCATGGCGACAACATGGCTCCACGGACGGAAACTTCGTGCTCTATCACCTGCTCCTGTATCACGTGCCAATTGGGGCACTAAGTGTGGAGGTATATGATTGCAGATCTGCCTAAGAACCGTGAGATTGGTGCGAGCTGGTTGGTGTCTTTTGTTTTTCAATGCCTGCTGAGTGGCAGGTTTACAAAATATCTTCCAGCCCTTTCTTCATTTTCCTATGGGATGGCCTTGGAGCAACTTCAAGAACCGAATCCCCATATAGGACCAGTCCAAATTGTCGTCACCAGGGACATCCAAATGCCTTTGTCAGCACCTCTCACAGCGGACTAGAATCGTTATCTTTGATGCAGGGCAAAAATCCAGTAAGGTCGTTGCAATCAACAATCACGACATTTTTTCACCAGGACACCAGGCTTCAGGGCTCTTAACCTAGTGGCCGAAGCATCCAATTCGAGTTATTATAATCTCTAAGGAATCCGTCCAAATCAGTTCACCTCAAACTATAGGAAGAGGCAACAATAAAGAGGCAATCGTATCGACATGGGAACATCCTACGAAAGTGAGAGAAACAAGCGGCTCCCAAAGGGAGTTCCTCTCCGGCGCGGCTTGCTGGCGATCACGAGTCTCACAGTAACGTTGAGCCTCCTTCATTACGCTCTCTCGACAGAGCCGAGTTCTAGTGGAAAGTCGCTCTCCGAGTGGATGGCGGAACTACAAAATCCAACGGCTAGTGTTACTCCGGAACTGCAGGCGGCGTTCCTAGAAATCGGGGCTGATTCTATTCCGTTTCTAATACGAGAGTTGCAGGCAAAAGACCATTGGGCCAAGACGCTAGTGATCGATTTCCTAGACAAACTGGGAGACAATGCGCCTAAACTGGCACCAGATCTCGAAAGACGGGAAGGAGCAATTCGCGCATTCTTTATTCTTCGGTCTGAAGCAAGTCCCGCCATTCCGGCAATCTCCGAGCTACTACAGCAACCCGAACAGCTATCGGTAGCCGGTCGAGCCCTATGCGCCATCGGAACCAATTCGATTCCCGCGCTGATCAGCGCTTGTGGGCACTCGAATCGGCTCGTGCGAGCACACGCCGCCTTCGTTCTGGCAAAGATCACCGGTGACGGCGAGTATACAAGCAGCACTCTAGCATTCGGAAGCACGAAGAGAATCTACCGCTTCGCCTTCGGCGTTCATGATGGCGACATCTATACGATGGCAACCAACCTCTCACACCCGGATGTCCGAGTGAGACGCGCTAGCCTCGAGGCCTTACAGGAACGAGTGAAGTGGAGCGCAGCCAAATCAATTGCACCGGTCGTCAGGAATTCAATAACCGACAAAAACCCGACAGTTCGTGAAGCTGCCCGCGACTTCCTCGACAAGGTCGGCCTCAAGCAGTCTCACCAGAACCAGGGGCAGCCAGACGCCGTAAAGAACCATGCAAACTCAAAACGAGGCAGCCTCAACACGTTATGTTCAGCATTCACACGTGGTCTCCAAACACTAGATCGACTGGTTAGGACGACTAATTTCAGCAACAAGTCTACTCATTCTCGGCATCCTTCAATTCCTCCCAACATTGGTCTTCAATCATCGAATGATGCCTCAAACTAAACCAAGCCTTCAGCATGTCCTGGTGAAAAATCTAATCTCAGCCTGAATGGAGCTTTTCCTTTGTCAGTTTGGATCCACGCCAACACCGTCAGTTAAATCTCAAGTCACTTTGCTCCTATCGGAATTCTTCTTGAGACCACTTACTTTCTCAAAACTCTACAGCCTGTCGCTCGTATCGATGATGCAGGCCACCTAGAACTGGAATACTCACTATCTTCCCCTCCCTGGCTGAATCAGCTTTCCCTTCATTTTCGTTTGGAGTGGATCCCGTTGTGTAGAAAAATTCCGATCGTAGCACTTCGACGGTTATTTTTCTCATCCCGCTTGACGATGATAGTAGTTCAGCGTTCCTTCTAGACGCCGGAGACTTCTTATCTCCCCCGTGCCGCTGTTCTCCTCGAATTCCGGGCGAATGATCTGACTCTCGAGTCCCTGATGGTTCCGTTCCCTATGATAATGTTCCAAATACTCCGTAATCGCAAACAGAAGTGATCGATACTAAGAAGATCATTCGATCCAGACACTCACTTTCGTTATTGATCTCACAAATCTTTCGCAAAACGCATTAGATTTGGAGAGCGTCTGGGCAGGCGAACCGAGTTCACCCAGCTTAATTCAGAATCTCAGAAATCTGCAGTGAACAATGGATCTCGATCATGTATCAAGATTATCCCCCACTAAAAACCCATCCATCGCGTCCGTTAGATTTCGTGCGATTTGCTCCATAAGCAGTCCGTCACAACTGGCCGAAACTCCAGCGATATGCACTTCACGCGTCTTCAGCCGCATGAAGAAAAGAACACGATATCGAACAATTCCTTTCAAAGTCTATACTTCGACAGTCAACAGGTCCGTTGCAGCCATCACCTCCCAATGCTGCTCTAGGAAATCGGACCACTTCGTCTGAGATCCACGCTCAGGGGCAGGTTCAATCCCATTGCCTTTCAAGATGTTGGCGACCGTATCTCTGCATATCTCAAATCCTAAGTTGCTGAGGGCGTCACGAATTCGGGTGTAGCCCCACCCTCTGTTTTTCCTTCGCCCATTTTCAATAAGAGTTCGTGGACAATCTCCTCTCTCGTCGACGGGCGCCCCACCCTTCGACTCCCACTCGAATCATGTTTCTTCGCCACGAGGGTGCGAAACCAACGGAGAAGAAGTCTGCGGTGTCGCTATGATCGCGATCTCCTTGAGCTTCCCATACCGAATCTTCTTCGCTTTCGCTGCAAGGCGTCGACGTTGGGCATCGTTGAAACGAGGCTTCTTTCCGTGAATTTCCTTGAGGCCTCGAATCTCCGGCTCTTGATCAAAGATTGGGGATCTCGGCTGAAAAGCCGATTTCCCATTAGATGAAATCGAGTGATATTGGATTAGCAGGATATCAGATTCAAAAGGTATCCCGCCGAGGCGTGTATGAGATTGGAGGCGTCCTTTGACACAAGGCCGAGCTGTTGCCCGAAGTGTGGCTCTGAACGACTCGTGAGTAAGGGCCCTTACTCACGAGTCGCGCGGCACTTGGATGCTTTTGGGCACCGTTCCCGAATGCATATCCGGCTGCGCCGCTGGCAGTGCAAGGATTGTTGCCAAAGCTTTGTCCCTGAGCTCCCAGGCATTCGTCCAGGCCACCGCTCGACAGAGCCATTTAGGAGGATGATCTATGAGTTTCACCATGATGGCATCTGTGCTTCCAAGTTGGCCCGCAGGCAGGGCCTGGGAGCAGCCAGTATTAGACGGATCTACGCTGAGTTCACCTACCTCAAGGCTCAGGAGAGGCGGAATCAACCTTGCCCCAGAGTCTTGGGTATCGATGAGCATACTCTTCACCGCGGGCAACGTTTCGTGACGACCTTCTGCAACCTGAAGAACCGAAGAGTCTTTGATGTCGTCGAAGGCAAGAGTCAGGCTGATCTACAGGCCTTCCTGAGCACCCTCAAAGGTCGAGAGAAGGTCAAAGTGGTTGTTATCGACCCCTCTCTTCTTCCTATCGACAGCTAATCCGAAAGTGGTCCCAAAACGCCAAAAATCGTGGAGGACGATTTCCATGTCATTCGGATCATTCAGCATCATTTCCTAGGCTTCTGCCGACTGCTTGTTCCCGAACTAAAGAAGCGTCGCGGCCTCGTGAAGGCCCTCCGCAAGAATCCCGAAAACCTCAAGGAACAAGACCAAGAACGCCTGCAGGCGTTCTTGGCAAAGCAGCCGGTCATCAAAGAGCTCTATGAGAAGCAGTTAAAGCTTCGGGAACTGCTCAAGCTCAAGACTCTTTGCAAAGAGTCTTGTCGCCAACGGATCCCCGATCTGATGGCTCTTCTGACGGATCTCACGGCCTGCGGCCTTGAGGCTATGAAGACTCTCTCCAACACGCTGGAAGCGTGGTTGGAAGAGATCGTCCGGATGTGGCGTTTCACCCGAAGCAACGGCATTACCGAGGGCTTTCACCGAAAGATGAAGCTCATCCAGAGAGTCGCCTACGGCTTTAAAAACTTTGACAATTACCGCCTCAGAGTCATTGCTCTATGCGGTTAATTCGGAAAACTAGAAACCATTGAAAAATAGAAATCCCCATTCTTTGGTGTAGCCCCCCTCTGTCTTACTTTTGGGGCGAATCAACAATCCTTTGTAAACTGTTGATTAAGAGAAGTTTAAAGTGGAGCCAGTGGTTCCTCAACGAAACCAGTGGAACGACTATCTGGCTGGAAGTCGGAGTTTGCCGGCGGTGAAGTAGAGCATGGTGATGAGATAGACGCTATTCCGGTATCCCCGAGCCTTTCTCTTGGTCGCCTGAAAGACGCTGTTGAGCCCTTCCATGAAGGCATTGGTCAGACCGCTAGTCCAGTGTGCGGCAACGCCCTGGAAATGGTTCTCGATCATTTCTGCGACCTTGATCATGGAAGCCAGGATTACTTTGCAGTGCTTGCGTGCAGATCGTTTTACCCACCAACACCAGATCTTGAGTCGACGAGTGGCCATGGAAGAATCTGTCTGTTGATAGATCTTCTGTAGCTCGAGTTTCATTTGGTAGGCTTTGGCTGTAAGGAGACTTTCCTGATCGAGGGTATCCAGTTTTTCCTGTTCCTTTTCAGTCAGGTTTTCCGGATTCTTTCGCCACAACCATTGGCTCTTGTGTAGCTGCTGCCATACTCCCTTTTTGGCTCGTCGTATCTCTGCTCGACGGACCTTGTCGACCGCTTTGTTCACATTGGCAATGATATGAAACTTATCGAATACGATCTTCGCATTTCGGCACCATTGAGTGACTCCTTTGACATAGGCATGACTCATATCCATGCTGGCAAACTTGATGGCGTGCCGGTGTCCGTTGTGCGCTTCTAGAGCGGCGATGAAGCGTTCCCACGTCTCGTGATCCTTGCCTTCAGTGGCAAAGAGAACACGACGTTCCTCCAGGTCAGCAAACACGCTAATGTACTCGTGCCCTTTACGAATATTCAGCTCATCAACTCCGACCTGTGTCACATTGCAAAAGTCCATCCGTTGATAAGCCAGATCGACATGAGCAAAGAGGATCCGCCACAATCTCATATCGGTGATGCCTAAAATCTCAGCGGCACGAACCACCGGCATTTCCCTGGCGAGTAACAGAGAGTAGGTTTCGAAGGCAGCCGTAAAATGGCAACTCAATCCCTGCCACGGCGGTGTCACACGGAAGACCTTACCGCACTCACGGCATTTAGCACGGGGCAGTCGGCATCGAATCTCACATGAATGCTCAAAGACATTCAAATGTCTCCATACAATCTCCTCGGTATGGTCATAACACGAGCAACGCTTTCCGTCCGTCGGGCAAGTAACATGCTCCCATACCTCTTGGGTCTCCCGGATCGATAAACACACTTTCCCCTTCTCTCGATCGAACTCACATTCAACCACTTCCCATTTCATCCCCAATCCCAGTAGCTCATGAAACATCTTCTCAGGTGTCATGAGCCCACACTACCATCCATCCATTCCACTGGGAATGTGGAAGAACCGAGCCAGTTCTCGGATTCGAACCGAGGACCGACGGTTTACAAAACCGTTGCTCTACCACTGAGCTAAACTGGCGTCAGAAAGCGCTCGCCGCATGAAGCGAACGGCCGGACGTTAGCAACGCTAAGAAGAGGTTTCAACCTCGGATTTCGGAAAACGTTGGGAAATCTTGGGAGTTGGATTCTAGCCTTCTAGAATCTTATCTCATTCTTTGGAAAGGACACTTTTGGGGAACTAACGAAAGGTCCTCTCTCATAAATCTACCCAATGGTCCCTCAATCGGAGCCACTAGGGGTTGAGTAGAAAAAAAGGCGGGGATCGTTGATCGATCCCAGCCCGTGAAGCTTATTGTACCGTCGTTCTGCCCTAGAGAGCGATTGTAGAACTCGCTCCACCGGAGGATCTACCGCAAACGGTGAGGATGCTCCAGCGTACAGGGGCATAGGCGCCGTCAACTGAATCAGCTGACTGCAATGTGCCCGTGAACTCGATCGTGATGCTTCCATCAGCAGCTCTTGAAATACCACTGATTGCACCAGCCGAAGGCTGACCAGGAATCGGAGGCAAGACAATTGGAGGCAATACAGGACGCCCGGTACGACGGAGGCTCAACAACGGGTGGTTCCGGCGTGCGGTAGCAGGAGGGAACGAAGACGAGTAATCGTATCGTTGTTTCCACCGTTACCGAGTAACGCCGCGTGTCCTCCCACCAAGCTGAAAACAAACCGCTTCACCGTCATCATCCAGCAATGGGAAGATCTCGAAGTTATCCCAACCTGCTGTTGCTCGACCCGGGCTCCAGTGACCGATGACCTCAGTTTCTTGCGTTGGAGTGGTCGCATCAGATGTTACCCGCAATAGAGATACATCGATAGCTGACCCACCAGAAGAAAGGTGACCATAGATCGTGTAGTTCTGAGCTGGTTCAGGGAAATCACGGGTGTAGTTGTACCAGTCACCACCATCATTCCAACCGACAACATGGTTCAATTCGATTTCGAATGCACCACGGAATTGGCCAGAACCACCATTCGGTTTTACCGGCTCAACACCGTGTCGGGCCGATAAAATTGCCTGGCTGTTGGCGTTGTGGCTTCGACAAGTTAATCAACACCGTAAGAGGTTCCTGAGTCGACTTCAGTCTCATCAAGACCATCACCCAAATCCTGGTAAGATCCACCAGGATAGGCACCGCTCATACCAATTTCGTTGTCCGTATCCCACTTGCCAAGTTCGAAGTTGAAATCTTCTGTTTCAATGAAGAGAAGACCTTCACCAGCCAGAACAGTCGTTCGGAACGAAGCGCTTGCTGATCGAGCAACGCCACCAGCCGTAAAGCTGATTTCCCAACTGTATTCCGTGTTGCCAGCAAGTTCACCCGTGTCGGCGCTGATCGTGACAATTCCGTCAGTAGGACCACTGGTCGAAACCTCGAGAGCGTTTCCATTGAGCGTTCCAGAAGCTGAACCCGCATCAAAGGACGTGGAACCATTTCGCACGAAATGCTCAGCGTTGTTCCTTAAGCCGCAATTCTCACCGGTGCCCGTCACCAGGCGTGATCGCAATGATCGCTGCGGATCTTCAGGAATGTCGAGTAGGTCTTCAAACCCCAGCGCCGTCATCGTTCAACAACGCGATTGGGTTGTTATCAACGTCGGCCGTCCACCATTCCAGGTTGGCACCGCCGCCGCCTTCATACCAAAGACTTCGCATCTTGTAGAAACCAGCTTCTTCGAAAAGAACGGTCCCAAAGGTAGTAGAAGCCCACGACCCCATGAACTCGAATGACAATTGACGCTTTGAGCATCACTCACCGAAAACCGGCAGAGTGGCTTAAAGCCGTCATCAGAGTAAGGCAAAGGTCAAAGTTGTAAAGACCAGCAGCAAGGAATCGCAACCAACCGTTCAAGATTTCAGCTCGTGTTTGGCCGTGCTTCTTCGATTCCAGGGAGCCAGGAATGAAGTCGTAAAACACGTCAGTCGCTGTCCATCCGTCACCGCTGTCTGGACAGACAACCTGGTTGGCGCCATCTTGGTCGAAGTTGATACGCCTCCGATTTCGAACGGTATCTGTTCCGTCGAAGCCTGCACCAAAACCATCGATGGAGGTTATCAACTTCGTTGCGTCAGCATCTACAACACGCAGCGAGCGAGGTGATTTTTCGCGCTCTGCGGTTGTTTATACCAATACCCACAGGAGGACGGCAGGATCGCATCAAGAACCCACGATTGTTGAGCTTGTAATCACCCAATGTGGCTCTTGAAGAAACGTCGCAAAGCCTGAACCGTGAGGGTATGAGTTTTGTGATCGGGGCGCCCTGGACACACAGGAAGCGCTTGCAGGACAGACTGAGAGCCCGGTACCGTAAGGGCCTGTTGGAAAGCTAATCAGCAGGCGGCCTTGCTGGATACGCTCGAGGATTTCGCTTGGAGTTCAATCTCCGTATCTGTGAATGAGCGATGGCGTATAGCACCTACATGGGGACCGCCCCGCATACCTGTGTGCATGTACTCGCCTACCAGCTCTCAGTCTGCCTGCTCATTCTTAGATACAATGAAACAAGAATCAACTTCTCACTCTCTACGAATTATTGGGCTGGACGTCCACCCCGATTCCTTCACTGCCGCTATTGTTTCGGGACCGACGCCCGCTTCGGCCTACGTTGTGAAGGTCTTTAATAAAGTCCCCTTAAAGCAGCTCGCCAAGTGGGCGGAGACGCACTCGCTGCCGGAGGATATCCTTACCCTAGAAGCCTCGGGTAATAGCTTCTACGTCGTCCGGCTGCTGAAGCAGATCCAGCGTCAGGCATTAGTCTTAGAGAGCCATTTCATTGGCAAGCTCAAAGAAGCTCACGCTAATAACGACAAGATCAGCGCCGTGCGCATCGCCAAGGCCTATCTAGCCGGAACGGCTAAGAAGGTTTGGGTACCCGACAGCCTCACTCAGGAACGACGGGATACTCATCACGCCCATCAGAAGGCCGTCAAACGCTCCACACAATTGAACAACCGGCTTAAATCCTACTTGAGTGACCAGGGTCTCCGCCTCGGTTCCCGCCGAGCCTTGCTCAATCAGAGCGAAGAGATTTTGAAAGCCAAGGACTGGAGTCCCAAGCAGAGACTGGTCATCGAAGGTCTATTGATGGAATATCAACATGCCCAGCAACAGAGGAACCACTGGCGTCGCTTAATAGCCCAGGAAGTCTTGTGCGACCCCAAGCTGCTCTCTCTGACCAAGCTCACGGGCGTCAGGGATATCGTCGCCTACGCACTGGGAGCCATGGTCGGGGATATCAAACGTTTTGCATCCCCAAAGAAGCTCGTGTCGTACGTTGGACTCTATCCTGCCTTTGATGAAAGTGGCGAAGGAGGCTGGAAGGGCGGCATCCGAGGGCATGGCCGCCGAGACCTACGGAGCCTCCTGATCGAATCAGCACAGTCGGTCCTCCGCTCCCATCATCCCTTAGCTGCTTGGGGAAAACGCCTACTGGCCCGCAAAGGCTCAAAGAATATCGCCGTGGCGGCCATAGCCAGAAAGCTCGTAGTCGCCGCCTGGTACGTGATGAATGGGAAAGAAAGTCCGGTAGAAGAGCTCACGCCTTTGATGGGACGGAAGTTGGGAAAGATCATTACTCAACTCGGTCCCGATGGGATCCTGGCCCTGGCCCCCACAAGGAAGGAACTAAGAAAACAAGTCATCCAGAGCTTTTTAGAAGGGAAAAGCTATCTGCTAGATTCCTCCAAGGTCTATGTCCCCAACGAAACCTAAGTCGGAACCAAAGGCAGGAATGGGCCTCAACGCCCCGAACCCTTTGGGCCAACCCAATCATCACTCCTATTCGAAAGGAAAAAAGTAGATCCTAGATTTGACAAACCACATACCAGTGATCCGTGGTCAAAATGTCTCTCTCGAATACTTCTGAGGGCTGTCGCAAAGCAAGTAAGATGTGCCCTAGACTCAGGCAAGACTGTAAAACGTATCCCATCCTTTTCGCGGGGCTGTGCCTTTCAACCAACGATTCGCCAATTCATGATTTGTAATTTGTTTGGTGCGCCGATCAAATCGAAGTGGCGTATTGAATTTCTGGGCCAGGACACCAAGGCAGAACACTTGACTCAACGGGGCCGCCACTTCAAACGGCGAAAGACAAGGCTCCAGACCTTTGCAGGCTTTAAGGAAGTTCTCGTAATGATTGGTTCGATGGCGTGGATAGGCCAACAGGTCGGCAGAAAGATCGGCTGACTTGTCTTTCGGAATGATCGACAAGGTGCTTCCATGGGAATGCCCTTTGAAGGTCAGACCCTCGCCATAGATTTCCTTACCGGCTGGCAATTCCTGCGCCGGCAAGACACGTCCGTTGACGGGTGCGGCGTCCCGATTGATCTTAATATCCCCATACCCTTCCGGAACTCGTGGATGGTTACCCTTTCCGTCGTACCAAGTCACCGTTACAGGTGGCATTTGCCTTCGCGCAGGAAACTTAAACTCAAGGGTAGACGCCTGCGGGAAGAAAAATGGGTTGTGTCCTTCGATCTTGAGCGGTGTGATTTCCTCGGGCAATCCAAGCTCAAGAAACTGATGAAATCCATCCATGATGTGGGCTCCCCAGTCTCCCAAAGCGCCCATTCCGAAATCATACCAGCATCGCCATTGGCCTCGAACGAAATCGCGATGATAATCGTGATGCTGAGCCGTCATTAACCAGGTATCCCAATCCATCGTCTCAGGAATAGGCTGACCTTTTGGAAAACTGTGCACGGACGGATCCCAGCCATGCCAGCGCCGTCCGCCATTCATGTGTGCTGTAATTTCACGAACATTGCGAATAAGCCCCTTCTCCACCCACGTCTTGAACTGATAATGATTTATCCTGACAGTGGCCTTGTTCCCATCTGGGTGGCGACGGCCTATTTTTTGGCAGCGCGCATCAAGAGCTCCCTCAGGTTCTGGAAAGGTACGGGTGAGCGGCTTTTTCCACATAGACTTGTTTTCCCCAGCGACAGGGGGGGGGGATAGCCTGCTAGAGCGATTGGAAAGTGCGAAAATCGGGCGTCCCAACGGTCACCGCATCGATTAGCCTCCATTTGATCGAACAATCTCTCGGAAATCCTGGAACCTAGAAGGATTCGGAAAAGTCTGCCAAGATTCTTCATGTGTGGCCCCCCCATGTCAACATCCATAACCACGAATCTCAGCCAAGCCAGTCTGTGCATGGATCGCCAGATCGCTCCCCCCCCCTGGTTCCCAATACCGCAACAAACCAAGCGCACTCGTTCACTCGGGACGACCGTCCGAGGACGAACAACATTCCCTGCCGCATCCCTCAACTCGGACTGTCCGCGGATCACGTGGGACGGCAGAACACTAATGCTTGCCAACGAAGCAAGACTTCGAGTTAAGAAATGCCTCCGCGTTGTCGTTCCTACTGCCGGTCTGCTGGTAAAATCGTTTCTTCCGCTCATCGTATTAATTGGGTTCACATTACACTAAAGTCAACCGCGCGCCGAGGGCCATTATTCGTCCCGTCATTCGCCCATCTGGGTTCATTAGAGTAATCTCGGTGGGGCGAGCTTACTCGCGAGCAGGGCGACCAACGGTCGCCCAACCCGAAGGACCAATTACGACGCCCAACAATCATTTTCCTGTTTGGATCAGTATCATGAGGAACCCTCGATATTGGTCATAAGCCATCGCCGTTCGGCATCTGAACTCGCATCCCATGACAACTCTCGGCCGGGTTTAGTACGACGTTCCCTCATCGGGCATACCATCCGCATCCGAATCGGGTAGGCGCTTTGAGCAGAGGTAAGCTCCCGCCAACCCCGCCCACCTCGCTTTGGCTTGAATAATGCCATCAACCCAAACGTTGTCCGTCCCGATCGCACTTCGCGAATGATGCGTTCATCATGCGAATCTCGTTCGGGCAAGATGGCACCGGCCTGCTTCAAAACCTTTTCATAGGCGATCTCCGGGGCATCCGTCAGAACAGGTGCAAAATCGACAGGTTGATCAACCAAAACAGACTCGGGCTGAAGCTTCGGGTCATCAATCGTCACCAACTCCTTCCCTCGCCTAACTCCCAAAGGAGTCTGGAGCACATTTCCCGCGACGTGCCACTTTCCAAAACTGCCCGTGTCGAGACATTGCATTTTGACGACCGAGAGAAGCTCCCGCGACGCAGGCCCAGCCTTATAGTAGTTATTCACCACATTTATACTCTCAGGCCGACCATCGAGCCTGCGCTTCTGCCAGTTGAAGATCACGTTATTTCGAAAATCAAGATTGAACGTTGGATTACTCGTTTCCCCCGCAATGCTGGGATTGCGCCCCGCGTTGTTGGCGAATAGATTGTGATGATAGGAAGAATTCTTTCCTCCCAACGATGCGGCAAATCCGTGGCCTTTTCGCAGATACGAATCGTGGAGTGACTCAGAGATGAGACACCACTGAATCGTAATGTTCTTCGATCCGTGATAGGTATTGACCGCCTCATCCAAAGTCCAACTAACGGAGCAATGGTCGACGATCACGTTCTCCGCATTCGAGATATCAATCCCATCCACCAGGTTGCCCGCCTCATCCCCCAGCCGAACCCGAAGAAAACGAACCACGGAGTCGTCGGCTGAAATGTTCAATGGATATCTCTTGAGACAAATCCCACCCCCTGGCGCCGTCTGCCCTGCAATTGTGATTCGAGGATTGGAGGATGCGTAACGGGACGGTAATCGATCGTTCCCGACACCTTGAAAACCACGGTCCTCGGTCCGTCCGCTTCAACGGCGGCTCGAAGGCTGCCAGGGCCGCCATCGTTTAGATTGGTGACAAAGAGTACTTCGCCACCGCGTCCTCCCTGCGAGAAGCGTCCAAACCCTTCCGCACCTGGAAATGCCAACTGCTCTGCGTGCAAGAAATAAGAGGCCCCGCAGACAAAAATCAGCGCAGCTGCAATAAGGAATCGATTCATCGTCTTCATCAAACCAGAACAAAGGAAAACCAAACCGCGAGATCAAGCCCCTTAGAGGGCCCACCCTTCTCGATATTGACGGCGAACGAATTGGTTCGCCGCTTCGTTATTCGTGACCGTCATGTTTGGACCGTCCCAAAGCAGTTGCCCCTCCGTTCGAATCGCCAGATTTCCGAGTAAAACGACTTCCGTCAG
>WLWD01004849.1_pt1 | contig 13471 bp, 22 predicted proteins | sample 6712731 | NCBI WGS metagenome assembly WLWD01 (sample SAMN12718690, study PRJNA576275) | sponge metagenome | isolation source: marine sponge | host: Mycale hentscheli | place: New Zealand: South Island, Marlborough, Capsize Point | collected 2014-11-01
GCGAGGAGGCCCATCTGAGGTCGCCAAGGGAGGCCCATCTGAGGTTGCCAAGTGAGGAGGCCCATCTGAGGTCGCCAAGCGAGGAGGCCCATCTGAGGTCGCCAAGCGAGGAGGACCATCTCTGCCTGAGGTTGCTATCTCACCAACTAAAATTGCTGATGCAATAGTAATTACAGATGAACAGAGTTCTCATAGTGAGGGAATGTGGATTCGTGAGTTTAATTTAACAGAAAGTGATAGAAAAGTACTAGAGAGTAATGCTTGGTTGAATGACCAAATCATATACGCTTCTCAAAAAATGTTACAGCAAGATTTCCCATCGATTTATGGTTGGCAGTCTACTCATTGTGATTACCTTAATGGGTTGTTTAAACCAGTGCCTAGGGATGGAAAATATATTCAGATTATGCTAACCAGAGGCAACCACTGGATCACAGTGTGCAACATCTGGAAAGAATTAGGATCTGGGAACGCTGAATTTGTTGGTGTGTATGATAGCCTTCGCTGCTTATATTTGGACCATAAACTCAAATGCAATGTTGCTGCTTTTGTTCGACCAGAATTAGGTGAACTTGAATCCAAAATTGTTAATGTTGATTGTCAACTTAATGTGAGTGACTGTGGTGTGTATGCAATCACTTATGCAACACATTTGGCTCATGGTCTGGATCCGGGGGTAGTTGCGTGGGAGCACAGTACTATGAGGGCTCATCTCAAGTCTTGTTTGGAAGAGGGAAGGATGATGTGCTTTCCTTGTCAAGGAAATAGACTCTTACGCTTAGGACGAAGAACATTAAGCACAAGGTTTGAGGCAGTCTATTGTATATGCTGGATGCCAAATGACAGCAGCGAGCCCATGGTGAAGTGTAGCAATTGCTCTAAGTGGTTCCACTATGTGTGCATGAAACTGAAAAAGGATCAGTCATTTGGACGAAAATGGCGATGAATCAGCTGTAAAAATACTGACCAAGCTTGAATTCCATTCTTCAATATTTTATCATTTCATGTTCAGTGTTGTCATGTTATTTCTTTGTTTTAATGTAAATCTGCACTGAAAGAATTTGCCATCTAAAATTATTTTTAGGTTAACGCCACTATGTTTGATGCACACAGGGTAATTAAGTTACATGTACAGCAGGTTGTGTGTACAGGGTGGCTGCACTGGTTGTGTGTACAGGGTGGTTGCACTGGTTGTGTGTAGGGTAGTTGCACAGGTTGTGCGTACAGGGTGGCTGCACTGGTTGTGTGTACAGAGTGGTTGCACTGGTTGTGCGTACAGGGTGGCTGCACTGGTTGTGTGTACAGGGTGGCTGCACTGGTTGTGTGTAGGGTGGTTGCACTGGTTGTGCGTACAGGGTGGCTGCACTGGTTGTGTGTAGGGTGGTTGCACTGGTTGTGTAGGTGGTTGCACTGGATTTGTTGTAAGGTGGTTTGCACTGGTTGTGGGTGTAGGGTGGTTGCACTGTTGTGTGTAGGTGTGTGCACTGGTGTGTGTATTTTGGTTGCACTGGTTTGTGTGTAGGTGTTTGCACTGGTTGTGTGGACAGGGTGGTTGTGTGTTACAGGGTGTTGCCAGCTGGTTGTGTGTAGTGGTTGGCACTTGGTGTACAGGGGTTGTGGGCACACTGGTTGTGCGTACAGGGTGGTTGCACTGGTTGTGTGTAGGGTGGTTGCACTGGTTGTGTGTAGGGTGGTTGCACTGGTTGTGTGTAGGGTGGTTGCACTGGTTGTGTGTAGGGTGGTTGCACTGGTTGTGTGTAGGGTGGTGCACTGGTTGTGTGTAGGGTGGTTGCACTGGTTGTGTGTAGGGTGGTTGCACTGGTTGTGTGTAGGGTAGTTGCACTGGTTGTGTGTACAGGGTGGTTGTGTGTACAGGGTAGTTACACTGGTTGTGTGTAGGGTGGTTGCACTGGTGTGTACAGGGTGGTTGCACTGGTTGTGCATACAGGGTGGTTGCACTGGTTGTGCATACAGGATGGTTGCACTGGTTGTGTGTAGGGTGGTGCACTGGTTGTGTGTAGGGTGGTTGCACTGGTTGTGTGTACAGGGTAGTTGCACTGGTTGTGTGTAGGGTGGTTGCCTGGTGTGGTACAGGTTGCTGCACTGCGTTGTGGCGTACGGGTGGTTGCACTGTTGTTGTGTAGGGGATTTGCAACTGGTTGTTTGTACAGGTTTGTTTTGCACTGGTTTTTGGTAGGGTAGTTGCACTGGTTGTGCTACAGGGTGGTGCAACTGGTTTTGTGTCAGGTGGTTGGCACTGGTTTGTGTGTAGGATGGTTTGCACTGGTTGGTGTGTAGGGTTGGTTGGCACTTGTTGTGCGTACCAGGGTGGTTGCACTGTTGTGTGTAGGGAGGGGTGTTGCACTGGTTGTTTGTAAGGGTGGTGCACTGGTTGGGTGTGTAGGGTGGGTTGCACGGTTGTGTGTAAGGTTAGTTGCACTGGTTGGGTGTAAGGGTTGGTTGCAACTGGTGTGTACAGGGGTGGCTGCACTGGTGTGCGTACAGGTGGGTTGCACTTTTGTGTGTAGGTAAGTTGCCTGGTTTGTGTGTGTACAGGTGGTGCACTGGTTTGTGTGAGGGTAGTTCACTGGTTGTTGCGTACATGGTGGGTGCACTGGTTGTGTGTACAGAGTGGTTGCACTGGTTGTTGCCGTACAGGGGTGGCTGGCACTGTTTGTTGTTACAGGGTGTGATGCACTGGTTGTGTGTAGGGTGGTTGACTGGGTTTTTGCGTACATGGTTTCTGCAACTTGTTGTGTGTAGGGTGGTGCACGGTTGTGTGTAGGGTGGTTTGCACTGTTTTTTGTTTGTGACAGTGGTGGTTGCACTGGTTGTGTGTAGGGTGGTTGCACTGGTTGTGTGTACAGGGTGGCTGCACTGGTTGTGTGTAGGGTGGTTTGCACTGGTTGTGTGTACAGGGTGGCTGCACTGGTTGTGTGTAGGGTGGTTGCACTGGTTGTGTGTAGGGTGGTGCACTGGTTGTGTGTAGGGTGGTTGCACTGGTTGTGTGTACAGGGTAGTTGCACTGGTTGTGTGTAGGGTGGTTGCACTGGTGTGTACAGGGTGGCTGCACTGGTTGTGCGTACAGGGTGGTTGCACTGGTTGTGTGTAGGGTAGTTGCACTGGTTGTGTGTACAGGGTGGTTGCACTGGTTGTGTGTAGGGTAGTTGCACTGGTTGTGCGTACAGGGTGGCTGCACTGGTTGTGTGTACAGGGTGGTTGCACTGGTTTGTGTAGGGTGGGGTGGTGTGTAGGTGGTTGTGCACGGTTGGTGTTACAGGATAGTTGCAACTGGTTGTGTGTAGGGTGTGTTTGCACTGGTTGTTACATGGTGGGGCTGCCAGCTGGTTGTGGCGTACATGGTGGTTGCACTGGTTGTGTGTAGGGTGCGTTTGCACTGGTTGTGTTGTACAGGGTGGTTGCATGGTTGTGTGTAGGGTGGGTTGCACTGGTTTGGTGCGTACAGGGTGGTTGCACTGGTGTGTACAGGGTGGTTGCACTGGTTGTGCGTACAGGGTGGTTGCACTGGTTGTGTGTAGGGTAGTTGCACTGGTTGTGTGTAGGGTGGTTGCACTGGTTGTGTGTAGGGTGGTTGCACTGGTTGTGTGTAGGGTGGTTGCACTGGTTGTGTGTAGGGTGGTGCACTGGTTGTGTGTACAGGGTGGTTGCACTGGTTGTGCGTACAGGGTGGCTGCACTGGTTGTGTGTAGGGTGGTTGCACTGGTTGTGTGTAGGGTGGTTGCACTGGTTGTGTGTAGGGTGGTTGCACTGGTTGTGCGTACAGGGTGGCTGCACTGGGAATGTGTGTAGGGTGGTTGCCACTGTTGTGTGTAGGGTGTTGTTGCCTGGTTTGTGTGTAGGGTGTTTGCACTGGTGTGGCGTACAGGGTGGCTGCCACTGGTTGTGTGTTACATTGTGGTTTGCAGCTGGTTGTGCGTACAGGTGTGGCTGCACTGGTTGTGTGTACAGGGTGGTTGCACTGGTTGTGTGTAGGATGGTTGCACTGGTTGTGTGTAGGGTGGTTGCACTGGTTGTGCGTACAGGGTGGTTGCACTGGTTGTGTGTAGGGTGGTTGCACTGGTTGTGTGTAGGGTGGTGCACTGGTTGTGTGTAGGGTGGTTGCACTAATTGTGCGTACAGGGTGGTTGCACTGGCTGTGTGTAGGGTGGTTGCACTGGTTGTGTGTAGGGTGGTGTGCACTGGTTGTGTGTACAGGGAGGTTGCACTGGTTGTGCATACAGGGTGGTTGCACACTGGTTGTGGTGTAGGGTGGTTTGCACGGTGTGTGGTATGTGTGGTGCCACTGGTTGTGTGTAACAGGTAGTGCACTGGGGTGTGTAGGTGGTTGCAGCACTGGTGTGTCAGGGTGGCTGGGCACTAGGGTTGTGCGTCCAGTGTGTTTGCACTGGTGTGTACAGGGGTGGTTGCCTGTTTGTGCGTACCGGGTGGTTTGCACTGGTTTGTGCGTACAGGGTGTTTGCAGCTGGTGTGGCATACAGTGGTGGTTGCCTGGTTTGTGTGTAGGGTGGGTGTGCAACTGGTGTGTGTAGGGTGGTGCACTGGTTTTGGTTCATTGTATTGCACTGGTTGTTGTAGGGTGGGTTGCACTGGTGTGTACAGGGTGCTGGCACGGTTTTGCGTACAGGTGGGTTGCACTGGGTGTGTACATGGTGGGTTTCACTGGTTTGTTCTTACATGGTGGTTGACTGGTTTGTTGTGTAGGTAGTTGCACTGGTTGTGTGTACAGGTGGTTGCAGTGGTTTGTACGTAGGGTGGTTGGCACTGGTTGTGTGTATGGTGGTGCACTGGTTGTGTCGTTCAGGTGGTTGCACCGGTTGTGTGTAGCAGGTGGCTGCACTGGTTTGTGTGTACGGGTGTCTGCACTGGTTGGTGTGTACAGGTGTCTGCACTGTTGTGTGTAGCAGTGTGGTTGCAACTGGTTTGTTGTGGCATACAGGGTGGCTGCACCGTTTGTGTGTACAGGGTGGCTGCATTGGTTGTGTGTTACAGGAGGTGGCTGGCACTGGTTGGTGTGTCAGGTGGTTTTCACGGTTGTTGCGTACAGGTGGCTGCACTGGTTGTGTGTAGGGTGGTTGCACGGGTTGTGTGTAGGGTGGGTTGCACTGGTTGGGCGGTACAGGGTGGCTGCACTGGTTGTGCGTAACATGGTGGTTTGCACGGTTGTCGTGACAGGGTGGCTGCACTTGGTTGTGCGTACAGGTTGGCTGCCTGTTTGTGTGTAGGGTGGTTGCACTGGTTGTGTGTACAGGGTGGCTGCACTGGTTGTGTGTACAGGGTGGTTGCACTGGTTGTGCGTACAGGGTGGCTGCACTGGTTGTGTGTAGGGTGGTTGCACTGGTTGTGTGTAGGGTGGTTGCACTGGTTGTGTGTAGGGTGGTTGCACTGGTTGTGCGTACAGGGTGGCTGCACTGGTTGTGTGGTTGCACTGGTTGTGTGTAGGGTGGTTGCACTGGTTGTGTGTACAGGGTGGCTGCACTGGTTGTGCGTAGGGTGGTTGCACTGGTTGTGCGTAGGGTGGTTGCACTGGTTGTGCGTAGGGGGTGGTTGCACTGGTTGTGCGTACAGGGTGGTTGTATATACAGGGTTCATGTGAACACACACCAAACCTTCAGTACAGGAATTTTTTTAAATGTTAATGCAATAGGTTTGTACATGCATCAATTATGTGTACTGACATAAATATACTTTACTGATTCTATTGATTCCAATGACATTTTAAAATAATTTCAAATCATTTACTGCTATTTAGAACAATGAATAGTTAGAAAGTAAAGTACAAATTCTTCAATCATTACTATGTAAAAGCTTAGTGACATGACCCAGTCATCGTCTTCATCCTCATCATCTCCAGATAAATTAGTATTGTCATCAAATTCTACTGCCATTTCTGCACTACTTTGAAGTTTCAAGAATGACGAAGTTTGGTCAGCATAGCAACAGCACCGTTAGATAACTTGTCATCATAATTGGAGAACTTGGCTATCGCTACTGTAATAACAGTATTTATTTTCTTATAATAGTTCAATAAATAATTATTGAATTCTTGGTGCAACATTTTTAATTCCTCTTCACTTCTATGTAGCAGCAAATAAGCATCTAATATTTGGCGTCTGGAACCAGTTGCAATAGATGCACATGCTAATCCTAGATCACCAAGTTTAGACTCAATAACGCCAACAGACAGAGCTTCAATGAAGACAGAAGTAGACATTCCATTGTAGTCACCAATCAAACGTGTCCTAGAAGATGTCTCCTTTGATATTTGTCGGCTCAGCTTCTTTGCTATCTTCTGACCATCTAAATATGCATACATAGAAGTACTAACTCAACAACTAATTTTGCTGTAATGAAGACCTCCCATACCTGCATATTTCTTTTTCAAATTCAGCAAAAATTCCCTCTTCTGTCTATGTTTTAGTAGAGAGACCAAAACTATTTCCAATCTTCCTGCAGTCAGGGTGAGCAAGCATTCTTTATAGTTTTCATCACTTTGTGATCACCGTTAAGAAATCCCGTGTTTTCTTTCAAGTTCTTCCAATTGACTATTTAACCTTGTAATACGGAATAGATAATGTACATGTATGCAGAACCTTGTATAAAACATGCTCACTGAATAAATTCCATAATGCCCTTCAATTTGTTTCCAGTCAAAATTTGGTCCCTGAATAAAAACCAATAATAATGTATGTGTAAAACAATGAACATTTCCTAACACTTCAATTAGATGTACATACACACACACACATAAACCATAACGTCAGCCGGCCATGGTAGATGAGTATAATGAAACCTCTAATAATGAAAAACAATCACTTGTATTTCGTGAATTTCTGTGTGCCCCTCCCATAAAAATGTATAGCTTATCACCTCTTAACGCCAATTGTTCTCAGTTCGAAGGTTCTACTGCATGTGCACATAATGTATGCGTCATCGCTTATCCAAGCACCTTTTAATATATTTTAGAAAAATGCATGGCAAAAACATCTCAGTAGCAGCACCATTAAATTTTCATGAATACCATAATTAAGATAATCCAGACAAAAACAGTTCAGACACGGATAAAATAAGGATGCACCAATGAAGGCATGTATGTATGTATGTATGTATATATGTATGTATGTATGTACGTACATACATTGGGCCAAAAAGTTCTTCATGTTACACGTCTTAGCTACCCAAGTGTCTTACAACCATTTCTATACTTGGGTGGTTGTATGTAACCAACACTTGAAGCAGGTAAAGGGTCATATTCTGTATTACATTGTATCTAGAGCTTCTGCATCACTTACCTCAACCTATAGAGAGGTTGAAGTAATTGGACATATTGTAACTTCCAAGGAGGAAATTCTAGAAATAAAGCATCACACTTAAGTAAAATAACAACAACAACAAAACCTTACTGCTTTCTGGCAATTAAGCAGACTACTTCTTTCTTCTTCAAGCCACCCCATCACTTTAGTGTGTGCCTCTTCATCTATTTCATTGTATGATGAAAGCTACAAGCCCACATTATCGTATTGCTACATACCTAGAAATAAACCTGGAAAACGTTCCTTCAATGTCTCTTCTGACATAGCTTTACACTTCATAGCTTTATCCCAACGCTGCAAGAGTAATGAAGCTGTAAGCCAATGTAGAGTGAATTTAAAGGACTCTAATAATATAATGATAGCTACAATTGGCATAATATCAATAGTTAGGGGGAGTTAGGAAATGGAGCCTGGAAATGAGAAAATACATAGCACGTTTTCAGGCAGAACACAGCTTATGGAAGTTTAAACCATTTGACTTGATTACACTGGCACAGCATCAAGCTACTGGAGATGCCAGGCTCTTTAAGAAGTAACCCCCCCCCCCCCCCCCCCCCCCTCTAGAGTAGGGCCTGGATGTTGTTTAAGTGGTGTCAATAAATTTTACTTAATTCATTAAATTGCATGCATGGTCATCTCTAGTGAGTGCCACATCCCCACCATTAGTGGCGATTTATCATACATGTGTGCCCACAGAACACCTTTTCGGTGTCGACCAGAAAAATGTGAGAAAGTTTCAATCTAGTTTTTATGGAGGGTCAGAACTTGATAATTGTGATGATAAAGCCTTTTTAATCCACAGATTATGGCTCCTCTCCGGAGGGGGAGGTGTTTCTGGTCGACACCAAAAAGGTGTTCTGACGGCACATAATTGGTGGTCTGTTGAGTATGAGACTACAGCAAGCGGTACTACTCAACAGTATAAACGTAAAATGTGACACGGTCTTGGAAGTCGTGGGTTGTCATAGCTCAGTAGTTAGAGCACTGGAGGCTAAATCCAGGGGTCCTGGGTTCAATTCCTGGCGACAGCTACGATTTTTTTTTCACATTTTGCCTTTTCTTCTCTCTAGACCCCTTTACGTGAGAAAGTTTCAATTTAGTTTTTATGAAGGGTCAGAACTTAATTGCATTGCCTAAGATGTTACTTTCAAAAAATGATAGTAAAATTAATATGAAAGTCACCCTGAACACCATGTCACTTCTCCAATCCACAGTTACATCACACTAAAGGCTACATGCCTGAGCATGACTCCTAAAGAAAGTAGGTTGGTCTTTGTAGCTATACTATGTTATTAATAATGGATACATTCATGTGTATTAGGTGTTTTTCAGTCAGGTCATTTTTATTTTTTCTTGAATCACATGCCCGGTTATGAAATTCTTAACCATTATAAGGCAGTATAACGACAGTATATTATTCATACATCTCATTCAAGAGATCAGTATTATAACTTAATAAATCTCTCACCTGCATGTATGTTACAACTGAATTTTAAATGAGTCTAGTTAGTTTTTCAATAAGTGGAGGAATCTGGGAGTTAAACTATTTGAAATATATGGTCCCTTCACTGGTCGCAGCGTAGGGTATGTTATTATTACTAGAATTTCGCTGGGGCTGCACTTCAGTGATCATCTTTACACTTGATAAAGTTATAGCAACCGCCATAGCGTATCAAAGTCTCAGTATAGTAGAAATCAAATTAATGACATGAAACCAAATAGATGATTGTGAGTTCAAAAAGAAGTGTACAAATAAAGTGGGATATGATAGAATGCATGACAACAGGTGTAAATTAACAAGCTAAGCTGGAATGTTCATGGTGTCTTTTCCAGTCATCTTGAGGGGGGGGCAATTCATCCTTGGTCTGGAAGATCCGTTAGCAAGAGTGGCTCTTTATGGGCACATGTACATCTATATAGTTGAGCAGCAGTCTTCCTCCTCTGCTCTTCCTTCTCCAGCCCACTCTTTGCCTCGTTCTCCAGTCCTGCTGTTCACTTTCCCCTCCAGCTACTCCTGTCCTGTGGGGTCATGTACCACGTCTACTCTCTCTATTCAAATCGCGTCCTGTCCCTCCATCATCTTGGACCATGAGCTTGCCTTTGCACCAGCAACCCTTGGAGATTCTCTTTTAGTCCACAAACACACACACACACACACACACACACACACACAATAAAAATATGTATATTATATACTTTTAGTGTATCATAAATTTTTGACATCACACAATTATAAATACTCAGATATGTACTAGAACACCTGTTACACTAAAAATATCCATCTATTAATATATAAAATAAAGGTGACCTTTGATCATTGAGACCACCTACCTTGGTGATGGCATGAGATTGACAGTTTGATTGAAACCAAGCGAGGTTTTGGTTATTTGACAGGTGAGCACCGGATGTGAGTTGTACAGCTTTTTTTAAAATTTTATTATTATTTTTTTTTATAGTCTGCTACATACAGTTGATACACAATAACTCAGCAAATACATAGGAACGGTTTCAAAAAAATTGGTAAAGATTGCCACATTAACCTAGAAAATAATATGCCAGTGGTGTAATTGTATATACTCATTTCATGACTACAACTGTGTTCGTTACCTTTACCACAACTATGAGTAATGAGCTTGTGCAATTCAGCATGTGATACATATTGTGAAATATGCCATGGGTCATAAACTTGAAAATACTATTGTGAAGATATCGAGCATGGAATATAATATAATATGGACAATTAAAAGAATGCTATCATTTTACCCTGCTGCGCTAGTGTGCGGTTAATTAAAAATAAGTATATGTGAATGTATGTATGTAGGTATGCAGTGTGGATGATAACTATACGTCAATGCTCAGACAAACGTCAAAACAATTTAATCTTGGTCTGATATTAAAAAATCTATGACAAATGTTACTATATTTTCATTGCTTTACAGACTGTGGTAGAACATGTAGTACATATTGGTATTGCTTTATAAGCTTCAAAATGAGTAAAATTAATTCATTATTATTGATCAATCATATTTAAAGAATTGATCATCATTTAATTATTGTGTCAATAGTTCTGTGAAAAAGTATATTGTCTTGTTCATGGCCTTAGCTTGTTGTGAGTGCAGTAGGTCACTGAGAGTTAATGCTGAAGTATACTGTTGGGCTATGTTACCAAGTGTAGGATATTCAATTATTGAACATGGACACTGGATCTAACTATAATTTAGAACTGCGTTTGAGTGAGGTGCATCAATGTAATGGGGAAAATGAATAAAGCAAAAAAATCATAAACTAAAACTAGAAGCCAGAATGCAAAGAAAAAGGGACAAAAGAAAAGAAGAATGCCCAGTTAAAAAAAATAAATAAAATAAATAAATAAATAATAATAATAATAATAAAAATTAAAAAAAAAATAAAAAATGGAGAAAAAATAAGTGTCCATGCCAGGATTGAACCATAGTTGTTAACATTGAACTTTGAAGCAATGGCAAAGGAGGTAAAAACTGCTAACTGATATGCCAGAAAAGCACACCCGCAAAATGCATGATTATAACCAGATCTGATCTCTTTGGCCGGCTGAATAGCTGACCAGTTATTGTTTGGTTGGATATCAAGCACTCTTGGGCAGCAAATATCCAATGACCAACTGTAATAATCCACACTGTACAGTATGTATAATGGCCTGTGAAATGCATACTTTTTGCCCAGTTTTCCCAAAAACCAATCATAATGTACCTTAGTTGGTAATCTGATAAAGCGACTTAAACTGCCTAGTACAACATCATGATACCTTCTTCAATCTTTGGAAGGCCACTGTCTTTGAGATCTGTTGTTGTGTGACAGAAAGACTGACAGACAGACTAACAGACAAATGAAGTACTGCAACCCTACCATGCATGTGCGCCAAGGGTTAAAAACTAGATGGGACGAAGACCAGCTTAGTAAACATGGGCATATAGTTTCATACAGGATATTGTTCTGGGGGGAGGGGAAGAGTTTAGAAGGGAGGGCCACACGTTTGTTTGACTACACCCACTTTTGCTGAAACCACACCCATTTGATTAAAAATTGTCTCAGGTCTAGAATTAGTGACATCAATTGGAAGACTTTATGCGTATTGCAATTGAAGGACCCCAATTAACTGAAGTGAACTTTCACCAAATATTAGATATATACAAACAACAAAATCACAGAATACCATTATAAATCATAACCACAGAATACCATCAAGCAGTAAATATTATTAATTTATTTCATGAAATTCTGGGGGGGGAGGGGGGGGGGAAACGTCAACCTGGCGAGGGGGGGGGGGAATCCCAGGGCGCCCCTACCTCGGTATGAAACCCTGATTATATGTACTTATGTATGGGTGTGGCTAATCCAATAAATATAAGTTGTACAATGGAGGAAATGATACTTTTGTGCACCACATGAACACTATCAAACACATGCACACACACTTCATCACCTACATGTTCAAACCACTCCTATCTTCTTACACCAAATCATTATTCACCTAGGTGATACAGGAAGCCCATTACAGCACAAAATGGGTATACAACGTTGACAGTATACTCATCACACATGTATGTGCAGATGTGTGTGTGTGTGTGTATGTACACAAGATTTCAAAAAATATTCTGAATGTGTAAAGAAATTAGTGATAAAAGTCCAAATTTTTAAACTATAAGTTTCACTCTATATAACTTCAAGTGCACATAGTGTGCACTAAATGAAATTGAATAGCCAGTAGTGTATAATTATACTTAAAATCTATTGCAATTACATCTTTACTAGAATGTATTGTACTAAATCATAATACTACTATAGGAATGAGTACCAACAGGTCGTGAATGCCAGTAAAGATTGACATGTTCAATTGGTTATAGAGTACGCATCACACGGACACACATGGATACAGTGCGTGGTATTACAAGATAAAAGTGGGTAGAGACAAGTATACTCAGGGTGTAATATGTATGCACTCATAAAATGATTACAGGACTGTAATATTAGCCAAATGACGGCGAGTTACTCGAGTCACATATCACAGGGGAGTCGGAACAGGTACGGCAATGGCCTCACCAATATTTTAAAACAAGGGGGCGTGTCAGCCATTTTTCACTTATAGCGAAACATGTCCCCAGCTATGCCCCTTAATACGCGACCTCTTCGTTTAAGACTTATAGTGATTCGTAAGGACAGCCACACTACTTCTAATGGTGCCATGCTATTCCAGAATTGGTAATGGTCATCAAAAGTGCCTGAAAATACCCAGTTGCCTAAAGATAGGCATTAATGCTAGCAAAAGATACATTGCACACTGTTACACAATAGTCACCCTATATAATCTGTACCAACTCGCAATCAATTATTATTCTTGCGCAAATAAAGTCTAAGTGCTGGCGGGAGCCTACTGTATATCTCACTGACTAATTAGGTGCCATTATAAGAATTCTGGTCCTTCGAGAACTTTATTATTAACTTTATTATTTTCTCTTTATTTTTTATTATTTGACCTTCCCTGTGGTGGATTAACACCCCACCACCAACAACAAAACCAAGACATATACGGCTGGTAAATGACACGAATGGCTGCAGTCAAGTAACTATGCGTGAAGTGTTGATGCGTGTATACAGGAGGACATATGAAATGGTATACAGTAGAATGTCAGTTATCTGGATAAGTTGCGATTGAGAGGTGTTCGGATAACTTAAATGTTCAGAGAACTGAACAAAACAGAAAACGTATTATAATTATGTAATAATAGTATTATGTATTCTTGTTTGTACATGCTATTATTAGATTTATGGTGTTCGGTTAACTGAAGTGTTTGGATAATGACATTCTACAGTGTTACCAAGTAGCATAAATTTTTGGCAATTGCAGAATTAATTTCAGGTACAAAGCCACACATCAAAACCACAAGCAAAACATTTTTAAGTCACTGACTTTAAAACACAAGTAGAGCTATTTTACTTGGAAATAATACACCAGCACAGTAGACATTGAATTTCCCCGTCAATTTTTAGACAAAGATTTTGTAGTGTCTACTTTGGAGCACTTGCCACAAGTGGCTTCATTATGACCAGAGTTGCGATCAAGCTTTCTTGTGTAAAATGTACAAGTTCGCCATAATTAATAC
>WLWD01005288.1_pt1 | contig 13469 bp, 6 predicted proteins | sample 6712731 | NCBI WGS metagenome assembly WLWD01 (sample SAMN12718690, study PRJNA576275) | sponge metagenome | isolation source: marine sponge | host: Mycale hentscheli | place: New Zealand: South Island, Marlborough, Capsize Point | collected 2014-11-01
AAAAAAAAAAAAAAAAAAAAAAGCAAAAAGAAAAGAAAGGAATTAAAATCTGCTCTGCGCTTCAAAAATTCAGCAATAATTGCTACATTACCAGTTGGTACAGTAGAGTCAGTTATCCGAAAGGGTACTGTAGTAGCACGTGCACACATGAAAAATTGCTCAACTACACCCTACTATAAGACTGGAGGGACCCTTCCTACTATGGCTCCAATGATGCCCCTGCTCTCCACCATTTAACCACACTCCCTTACCATTAAATCTCAATATATACTTTATTTTTGAGTTGCCAGCAGCAACTATGCTGCAACTCTCAATAGCTACATAACTCAAGTGTCATAGAGCTACCACCTAAACATTGTGTTTCCTTGCTTCTTTTTTGTCACTCACCCGAAATTTCAGCAGTTTCGGCGTTTAAGACACAGAGACAACGCATGCATCCTGTCCAAATCTTTCACCGCCAACAATATAACTATAATTCAGGTAAAGGGTTTTATTTACTCCTTAACCACTCGCGCGTAGCCAGACCCTTTTCCTAACAGCTATAAAGGGTCTGGCTTTTCGGTAAAGGGTTTATATAGCCTGATGCAACTTTCCATTTTAGTATAATTATTTTCCTGCTGATGTTAATGACATTTTTTTTTTAATGATTCTTGTAGTCCACTGGCTGTGCCAGTACAACTTCATAATCACAGTCCTCCACAAAGTCTTTCAATACTTACTGATTAATTCATTATTATGCGTACAACTTAAGTAATTATTTTATCAAAAAGTGTATAGAACAAATAAACCCATTTCACATCCATAATTATAGGATAGCTGGTTCCTTCAGTGAGAAATTCAGTTACAGGTCATATGTCTCAGTAGGAAATTCAGCTGGCTATGTCAGATTTCCTGGACTACCAGAGAACTGTATGACAGGTCACATGTCTTTCAGTGTGCAGGGAAATTCAGCTGGCTATGTCAGATTTCCTGGACTACCAGAAAACTGTATGACAGGTCACATATCTTTCAGTGGGAAATTCAGCTGGCTATGTCAGATTTCCTGGACTACCAGAAAACTGTATGACAGGTCACATATCTTTCAGTGGGAAATTCAGCTGGCTATGTCAGATTTCCTGGACTACCAGAAAACTGTATGACAGGTCATAATGTCTTTCAGAGAGAATTCAGATGGCTGTTTCCTTATGTGTAATAAATTCTTTAAGGAAACATGATATTTATAGTAGTGAAAATACAGAGCGATATTTCAGTTACAAATCTTGTACTTTTGAAAGTACAGGAAATTCAAGTTTTGTTCTTGTGACCCTTTACCATACCTAATACAAAATTATTTTATTGTAGCAAAAATTATTTGTACCAAAATAATTTACTTGACTGTAAATTAGTGCATTCACAAAATGTCGGCACTGCTTGCATAATTATTTTTTCTTCGTACTTCTGTCACCAGATTGTCTTTGTGATATCAAAAAGAGCAAGGAGACAAAATTTTACATTCAAAGCTTTATGAACTAGCTACAATACTATATTGCCACGAAATTTTCTCAGTGTGCACTCTAAAATAAAGAGAAAAATTCTATTGCCCCAAGAAACAAAAGCATTATTTTAGATGTAATGAGGGAAGCTTGATTGGCTCAGGCATTTCTAGTAACAACAAAATTGGTTATTTCTTCGCAAGTAGTGAAAGTAAGTATTGTGGTAGTAGCTATGTGAACCTGGAGTCTAAAAAGACTACTCACCTACCAACAAAAAACATATATCTATATTATTAGTGATGAGCACATGCAAAAATATTAAAATTATCTTAATAGCTAATAGTTAGCCACAATGATATTGTAATTGTGATCCATCATCACGAAACATAGTTAAAAAAATAATGCTATGAACTAGCTCCTCTGCATCATCAGCTTCATCCTCAGTTTAGATATATATTTCATAACTGCTGTATCAAGCAACATTATTACATAAAAGTACTTGTGTATACAAAAATAATAAAATAGCTATATACAGTACTCATTAAATAATAGAAATATTATAATTTGGATAAAATTGTCACCATAAAATAAATTTTGTATTGTTTTTAATTATTTTGGCATAAACATGTATTGTTCCATTAAGTTCTTTGTCTTTCAACAACCTGAAGTGCCCTTCGAAGAGGCTTGTTAATGTAATTATACTGAGCAATTTTAAATTCATTGTCTTGATCTCTATGTTTTCCTTTCTTGACTTTCTTTAAACAAAACATGGCATCACTACTGAGCTATATAAACAGAGAGTAAAATCACATCTGATAAGTTAACTGAGCTATACTCATTAAACATAAATTAGCTAGCTAGCTTTCTAATTTTAGTAACCAAAAGTGAAAATAATTGATTGTGATAAAACTTTAAACATTTGTTTAAATAATACCATTAATTTATGATAGCTAATTATGATTCAGTCATTTTTGGCTGAAATAATCATAATAATATTATATTTTTCTCGTCTTAACAGCCAAAATTAAAACTTAACCCAACGACGTCATGCTGAAGTCCTCTTCAGGGGTCAACTAAGAGTTTGACCTCAGTTTACCCCTGAAGATGTCTTTGGCAAGAAGTCAAAATGTAGGGTTAAGTTTTAATTAACATATTGGCAGTTAGAACAAGAAAATTAGCTATTATTATAATTTGATATGACATTATACACTTTTATATAGTCACCACTTGACAAAGTACGGCTGACTGTGTGAACCACTGACAAAACTACATCTTTCAGCACTGGTAAAGAATAGAGTTTGACTACTTCAACAGCCACATATGGCAGATTACAAGGTCCCTTCAGAGTATGCTGGTAATCTAAACAATAATTCGCTTGGGGTGTCAGTTGTCAGCAATAACGATTAAGACTGTGACGGATGATGAAGGTGATGTGCAATACTTCATAGTAAAGCACCATAATTACTTGAATGAAATTCTTCCCACACTATACATGAAAAAGGAATAGAAAATTGTATTCCACGCCACATTCAAACCTGTGGCCCTCTGCATAGCTGTCACACACACCTACGATAATACAATCCAGCCTTCTTTTTTAATTTTCTTTTTCTTAAGGAAAAAAAAGAGAGCAGTAGAGGGAAACCATGAATAAAAATACTTAATGCTAATGCATTTCTCAATTGCGCAAAACCATACATTAAGTGTCTTGATGTGGTGAGATACTTGCTAGTTCTTAATATTGATAAATACAAGCACATTTGACATCAGTGTGTTTGCTAATACTACATGGAGAGGAATACAATTCATCTCCAGTCTGCTGCTACTTTGAAATTGAGTGGTTAAATGGGTACAACACAAATAAAATTGACCAGAGAACAATAAGACCCTATAAAATACTTACCTTTGGTCCTTGGAGTGAATTGTGTGGAATCGCGAAAAAATCTAAGGATGCTATCTATTAAATATAACATAATAATTATACAGTAAATATTTATTAGTGCATAATCTTACCTCTTCTAATGTTAAATCACCATCAAAAATGTTCTTGAAAACATTATTCAGCTCTTTAGTCACACAATTATATTCCGCTTTTGTTGGTATCACACCGTCCAGTTCTCTTCCAGTTGCCATTTCAAAGATTAGATTACCTAAACAAGCAACAGTTAAGTTAAATATCACTACCATAATATTATCTATGGTGAGCTTGCCTGCTCACAATCTTTCGACTTATAATGATGTGCTTCACCATTATTTCCTAACACACTACTCTAATTTTAATAATAAATTTAATGTTGGATACTCTAATTAAACCATAATTATAGTAATGAAATATAATATAAACACCTGGTATAAAAATGTTATCGTAATGGAGATAATAAACCTAGTGTATTCTAGCTTTGTGTGATGTTCTCTGAATGAGTTAGTGAAATAATATAATTAGACGCAGAATCAGAGATGAACAAGTTTAGACAATAGATTATACGTACATAGCTTTTGTATCATTTCTAAATGTTTTGACCATAAAAGGTCTTCCTGGAATTAGATTACAACTAGTCAAACCATCAAAATATGCATATAGCTGGAAGAGATTACAAGAGGAGACGGTCATAAAAAAGAATGCAAATAGATGGAATAATACAAAGGGCTTCCAAGTATCTGGCTGCTTACACTGATTACATGATGAGGTTATGCTTTGATCACGAAAAATTACAATTAACACGACTTAATGGAAGCTGGGAGTTGTGCATAAATTACAAATATTCAGTGAGTCACCATTACAAAAGGATGACTGATGAAGTTGGTTAAAGGATACAGACATATACTTGATAAACAGCTAAAAGATGGAAGTTAAAGATAATTGACTCACCAAACATAAGTTCATCAACGCGGTCCATGTGATGTCTGTATTTCACATAGTCTCTGGGTCTGACACCTAGCAACATGTTTTCTACTCCATCCACATAACATCGATGGCCATCCCAAAAAATGTTCCCCGAATGTAAAAATAATAATGGTAAAGGGTCATTAGGATCACCGTGAATTCCACGAAGTTTACAGGCAACCTAAGATATATCAATTTAATTCTATTCAACAACACTATGCACTACATAAAACATTAAGCTAATAATATAATGAACTAGATAATGAGTGATGAGCAATGCGTAGTGAAAACATTCACAGGAAAAATACGAGTGAGATAAACTGGTGATGAAAAGCAATGAAAAAATACAATCTGAATACTTATAAATATTTTAGCAATTCTTTCACATCCCTAAATATAATAAAAGCATTTACTTATTTTCAAAGACAATATAGATTGCAATGTAGGAAAGATTCTGCCTCAATATTTTACAAACAAAAAAAGTCAACTATTAGTATTACTAAAACTATACACAAAAGAAAATTTCACTTCTTCTATACTCACTGCAATGGGTCTCAGTACACAGTACAAAAATGTAATATCTTCAAAAATATTAGAGGTTCAAACTAAAGAAGCAAGTCATCACTAAAAAAAGTGAAACATAACGTGCTTTGGACAAGTTATTAGAAGTAATAACTTTCCATACTGAATTCACCCACTTAAGTGAAAAATATACTCAATCAATAGAGAATGAAACATTTGGTGCAGTTTTTTTTTTATCAATTCACTAGTGAATACAATTGCATAAAATTGTACAAACAAACTATTTCAGGCATTTTAAACTCACATGTAAAACTTGAGACCCAATTTTAGCTATCTCATCTGCAGAAAATATGCGCAATTGTTTGCCAGAATATTTTCTATCCCAAGCTTGCAAAGGATAGCACTGAAAGTGAAGGAAATAATTTTCATATAACCAATTTTAGATATACTAACCTGATGTATCCAGTCTTTTAGTGATCCTTTCTCCACAAACTGTTTTGATAATATAATCACATGACAATCATGTACTTTAATGTATTGGACCTCATAGACTTGGAGCAGGTACTGCAACTAAAACATCCAATTACAACTAATCAAACACAATATACTGACATTGATTGCTAGTTATTACCTCCATGTTCAAAATTGCACGAATGGAATCCATTTCAGATTTTACAAAGATAGGACATGTATAAGGAACTGGAATCTAATTAGATATTACAATATTAAACACAGCAATTAAGTTATACCTTGCGGCATACCGCAGACAGTATTTGGCTTGAACTTGTTACCCACACTTTATTAATTCTCCAACCTATAAATAAAGAATTAGCTATTACAGCAATAATCATGAAATAAAATAAAATACCTATATTTTGACAAGAGCTATCATCCAGTGTGTACAAAGATGTCAGTTGAGATATAAGTTCATCCTTGAGAATTGAATCTTTTAATGAACAAATACAAATAGAATTATAAATTTTTACATGAAAATAAGTTTCTATTATCCACTATTTGTGAGTTGCTGTCTTAACTTCACAATTGCTATCTTTACCAGGCAAGAAGTAGATCGAGATTGCACTTTATTAATAAGTGCTGCTGCAACTTCATCAACATCAGGAAAACATATCAAGTATTACTTTCAATAATATTAAGTACATGTTTTCCCACAGGATCATGTTTAGGGCAAAAATAAGATTGTACTACTTGCCAATGCCAGCAGTGTCTAATGACAGGTGCAGTAGCTACATATATGTATAAAATATTGTATACAATCTTTATTGTGAAGTACACAATGATAATAAAAGTCCAACTTACTCTCAGTTGAAAATTGTTGACCTGATGGTGATGCTATACACTGAATTAGTCTCAAGCCTTCTGGAGTATATTCGAATGCACTGGTTGTCTAAGAAAAAGAAGGGGTTAACAAGCATACACGTCATAAACAGATTTACGCTCGAAAAGGATGATATTCATATCGTGCAGAATTTAAAAAAACCCGAATAATTATACCATCGTAATAGTTGTACATCAAAACTTAATATCTGTTTTTAATATACCACAACTAAATCAGATGGTCAGGCCACATCCTAAAGCATAGCTAGATTCCAGTTAAACTTAATAATGTTCTTATCTCGATCTCCTTCATTTCATAACTAGTGCACCTATGTTACACGTCTCTTGTTGTTATGTCTCTTAACTTCTAAACACTTCACTACCTACTCTATATTGCTAATTAGTTGCTCTTATTTAGCTGAGATACTTTGAGGAAAAAAAAGTCTGCTCCCTAATTGCCATTCCTCTATATACACATCCTAAAACCAACCTTTACCAAATAAATACCATTAAAAACTTGTCAAACTTGTAATTGACGTTGTATTAAAAATTGACCTGTGTCAAAATATAATACAAATTTATTTATTAATCATTAAAAATATTTAAAGAATTTTATTAAAAAAATAGGCGTAACCAATAGCCAATATTTTTAAGGACATCATCTACTTAAAACTTTACTTGGACAAAAATACAAAAAAACTCACCCCATAAAATCTCGCCTGTTGAAAAAATGGATGTTTTAATATCTGCAAAAACAAGTGAATAAATCATAATTTGTGAAATTTTCGAGCTATGTGCAATACCTCTTGCATTCTGTCTTCTTTAGATCCAATTCTTCTGAATGAGTCACTACTCAATAACTGAATAACTTGTCTAATTTTAGAGCTATGTATGTCATCTAAATCCAAATCTTCTAGTAATCCTTGAACAAAATGCTTACCAGAAGCCATTTCATATAGCAACAACCCTGAAAAAGTTTAAGTATCGATATTGTAATATTTTTTTACAATTATATTGTTCAAAGAAAGAGTGTGTTTTGATGATAATGAAGTGAATATTGTCTATGTGCTCACAAAAGGAAAAGTTTGCCTTACTACTGAAGAAACTAGTACAAGCTCATGTGGTTTTGTAGCAAGCAGTGATAAAACAATAGTTCTATGATCCTCAGGAAAGTATCATCAATACTGACACACATTCTAGAATTCATAAACATATATTTTTAGTACGTCTCTTTAGGTCAGTCTGACCCTTAGGAGTAAACTAATCTCAATTATTACTCATAACTTATTCATAAACCTGGCTCTGTCATTATATTGCTAGTATTATAATAATGTTAAATTATTGTAGTGTATTGACATCTAGTAAAGCATTAATTGAAGAAACATCTATGTTTATTACAAAACACTATGCTGTAATCAAATAATATTGTAATACTTACCAAACATAATTTCATCCATATGATCCAGTAAATTATTCATACTAAAGAAACTATATAGAGCTGTTCGATAGCCTAGAAGAGTATTCTCATATCCTCCAAGGACATATTTATCCCCAATTTTGAAAATATTTCCAGTATGAATTTGTCCAATAATAGGGAATCCTTGCTTGTACAGAAACAATACTGCCTAAACAAGTGATAGTTTTTTAACATTAGATCATATCTTGTCAGTAAGAAAAAATTTTAATTCACTTATTGCTACTTTGTAAGTCTCCATAATTCTGAGTCCAAGTTGAGCCACGTATTCTTAAAAAAACTTTGCAGTTTAGATTACAACCTCATAGTATCACTTGCATCCTATAATTTTTATAATTACTTTAACTAATCAGAATTGTTGATTACACAATCTTTGTTGAGTGAAATTTATCAGTACACCAAAATTGGATAAATTTATAAGCTACAATATCACTAGACACCTAACTATTACTTAACTTACATCCACAGAAACAATAACATACTTATAATAATAGGAAATTTTTCTCTTTTTAATAGCCAATATTTTTTAATTATAACTTAATCCAACGTTTCAACTTATTGCCGAAGTCCTCTTCAGGGGTCAACTGAGGTCGAACTCGCCGTAGTACACAAACAGCAAGATTTCTGGAGGGCACGCTTACTGATGTATTATATCCTGGAGGGTGATTTGCACGCAGCATGGACAGCCAGCATCCTGGAAGCTCTAAACCTCTCTGTTAAACATGTTGTCAGGTTGCATCTGTATGGGTAGAGCTTCCTTGATCTTCAACTCACAATTCTTACTGGCTCTGGCTACAACTCTTACCTCTTCCCATTTAATGGGGTGATGCTGCTGCCAAGCATGTTCAGCAATGGCTGAAACCTTCTCATCACCTCTCTTACAAGCATCCTGATGTTCTTTTACTCTCTGCTCAAGCCTTCTAGTTGTTTCACCTATGCATACTTCACCACAACTTCAGGGTATACTGTACACTATGGATGACTCTGCAGTAATAGGTATAGTATCTTTGACTTTAGTAAGATGTGATCTTAGTGTCTTACCCGACTTAAATGCTGTTTTGATGTCAAAGTCTCTACACACTCCCTGAATGCTCTCACACAATCCTGCTACATGTATGTACGGAATAGTAAGAATCAAACCTTTCTCTTGCTCAGTATTGGTGTGATCTTTAGAAGATAACTCTTTAGAGCCTGCCCTAATGGTTGCGTTGTCATAACCATTACTTTGAAGTACTTTGTGTAGGTGTTTCTCTTCTTCCTTAGTTACCATCCTAGCTCTCTGATACAAGCATCTCACCACTCCTCTCTTTACATGATTAATGTGCGGGGCGTAACTTCCGCACACTGTTAACGTTCCTCGCGAGTCAGCCGCCGAAGGACCAGGTTGCAAGCTGTGGCTTCGCCTTTCTCTTCACTCGAATCTCGGGGTTACAGTTCTTCACAACAGCAAACAACAATTGTACACTACAGGGGTGACTCTATATATATTAGCTACATGATACATATGTCAGTGGGTTAGGCATGCATGAATATCATTAAGTGTCTGGTAATGATCGGCGTTCCCGCCATATGTTCAAATAGATTGTTCTAGAAGAATGGAAGTCTTGGGGACGATCTTTTCCAGTCTTTGTTAGTCGACATAGTCCACTGATGAAGGGGTGGAGTCCAGGGGCGTGGTCTCTGGACTTTGTTTATCTTCGGCTGGCGAAGAGTACGTAGCTCGTCTATAGAGAGCCTGGGAGCCTGCCCATGGAGGGACTGGTACAGCCATGTCCCGAACAGACTCCCGGGGGGGCGTGGTGACTTCACCGGAGTCACGTGGGGCCTCCTTGCATGTAGAGGGACTTGTAGCCTGTGACTTGGTGGAGGGGTTTCTCCCGTTAGCATCTTCATCATAGGTAAGTTTGGGAGCATCATCATCGTCACCGGGGTCATCATAAGGTAAGTTGAAGTCATCATCATCTGGTAAGTTCACGGTAAGTATATTTGCATTTTGTATTTCCTTCTCAGGTACATCATCTTCATCATCTTCTGCTTCTTCTTCTCGTGGCTCATTCATTGCATCATTTGGTGGTTCAGGGACATTTGAAGGCTCAGGTTCCTCTACAGCCTCCGGGGAGGGCGTTGTAGGGTCTGTAGGAGCCGTGGAGTTCACCAAGGGGCACAGGAGATGTACAGCTCTTGTGTATAGCTTTCCATGACACAGGACCTCGACGGTCCGTGTTACTCCATCCGTGCCGGGGAACGTCTGTGTTACCTTCCCCAGAGGCCAGTTTCTCCTCCTCAGCGTTACATCACGTATCAGAACGATATCTCCAACCTTGACTTCATGTGCATCTATGTGCCATTTGCTCCGGGCAAATCTGGATTGCAGATAGGTGTGCAACCATCTGTCCCAGAGAGTCTGGTTCAAGTGTTGGACTAAGGTCCATCTTCTGAGGTGACTTGTTGTTGTGGTCTTGGAGAGTTCTTGAGGAAGAGGAGGGGCTTTCAAGGGCCTCTGGATCAGGAAGTGCCCAGGAGTGAGCACTATGTCTTCAGGGTGTCCATCACCATGTAGTGGAGCCAGAGGTCTGGAGTTGAGCGTGGCTTCAACTTCAGTGAGAATGGTGTAGAACTCGTCTACGCGTAGGGGGTGTGGTTTACAATCTTCTTGAGTAAGGTCTTGATTCATGTCTTTGAGAGGTTTGGCTTGTACCTCTGCTAAACGTCTGCTCCATGTGTGGAGCTGCCTTCGTCGGAAAGCTCTCTTATTGTTATATGTCTTGAAATCCTCGGTAGTCATTCTGTAGATCGATGATGACGCAGATTCGAAGTTCGTCGATTCGTACGTATCGTAATGCCTCGAACGGCTCGTAATTGCCCTTGTGTACTTGTATAATCGGACTTCTGACGACCCTGTGCCGTCAGGCTCCACTTGTGGACTTCTGCTAGCCCTGTGCTTGCAGGCTCCAATGTACAGGCGGACTTCCGTTCCAGACTTCTGTCAACCCTTTGCCAACAGGCTCTAGAACGTATTTCCGAAACCGGAAGTGGGCCGGAAACCGAACCGGAAGTTCGACCGGAAGTGACTTGAGGGTTTATACCTACGACCGGAAGTGAACCGGAAGTGGGAGTGGCTTCTTGGAAATGGATGGGCGTGGCCCCTTGATTTGTGTGGGTGTGTCTCCAAGGCGGAGGACAACTTCTTGTTGGTGATATCACTCTGGGGGTGTGGCCACCGGCTGCTGCAGTGGTCAGCTGTATCACCAAAATGAGTTGGGTGTGGTTACGTCCACAAACGTTCGTGGGAGTGGCACCGTGTGGTCTTCACTCGTGGGTGTGGCTTACAGACCACTGTGTGACACCTCGGGGCGTGGTGTCAGTCACACTTCTTCACAACTCCCTCTCGACACAAGGGCGTGGCTAACTCAAGTAGCCTTCTACTGCGGATGTAGGCGTGGTCGTTGAAGATTCGGTAGTGCAGCAGCAGCAGAAGTGCAGTGCAGCAGAAGTCTTCAACGCCAAGACTAGCAGCGCTCTGGCTTGCACTAGCCTTGACTTGGCAGGGTAAAAGGCTGCAAACACCTGGCAGTATGCACAGATGGCACAACGATGCCCTGCCTGTCTCTTGAGCAGTAGACTTGAGGGCAGGGAAAGGCCAGGAACGGGGTCAGAGTATCACCCGGCCTGACGATTTCTGCCACTCGCCTTGAGCAGAAGAAGTTAATCCGGCTCGAAGGACCAGAAATGTGCGGGGCGTAACTTCCGCACACTGTTAACGTTCCTCGCGAGTCAGCCGCCGAAGGACCAGGTTGCAAGCTGTGGCTTCGCCTTTCTCTTCACTCGAATCTCGGGGTTACAGTTCTTCACAACAGCAAACAACAATTGTACACTACAGGGGTGACTCTATATATATTAGCTACATGATACATATGTCAGTGGGTTAGGCATGCATGAATATCATTAAGTGTCTGGTAATGATCGGCGTTCCCGCCATATGTTCAAATAGATTGTTCTAGAAGAATGGAAGTCTTGGGGACGATCTTTTCCAGTCTTTGTTAGTCGACATAGTCCACTGATGAAGGGGTGGAGTCCAGGGGCGTGGTCTCTGGACTTTGTTTATCTTCGGCTGGCGAAGAGTACGTAGCTCGTCTATAGAGAGCCTGGGAGCCTGCCCATGGAGGGACTGGTACAGCCATGTCCCGAACAATTAAGATGATGAGACTTAAAGCGAAGGTATCTATCTGTGTGTGTAGGTTTTCTGTACACAGTAGATGTAAGCATACCATCACTCTCTCTCTTTAATAAGCAATCCAAAAAAGGTAGCTTACTATCTTCCTCTGATTCCATGGTCAATTTTATAAAAGGTCTTACAGAGTTTAAATGGTCCAACAAATGTTTTTCACTTCCTTTCTTAACTTGCAAAAAGTGTCATCTACATATCTCTTCCATAATACAAGTTTAACTGGAGCTGAGTTTAAAGCTTCTTCCTCAAAGCATTCCATGTACAGGTTAGCCACAACTGCAGAAACAGGAGAACCCATGGCTGCTCCATCTACCTGTTCATAACAGTTCCCACTGTACCTAAAGTAAGTTGACCTAAGGCAGACCTCTAATAATTCTGTGATTCACTCAGGAGATAGACATGTTCTCTCATCTAGACTTTCATCATTCTGGAGCTTATCTCTGGTCACAGATACTGCCTCGTTTATTGGAACACCGGTAACAGGGAAGACACATCAAAACTCACCATCATTTCATCAGATCTCAAGCATACACTATTAACTGTTTGCATGAAATGTGTTAAATTCTCTATGTATGATTGTGTCTTACCAAGCAATGTAGATATCATTGTTGATAAGAACTTCGATAAATTGTAAGATGGTGATCCAATGCAGTAAACTATATGTCTAAGTGGGTTCCTAACTTGTGTATTTTAGGAAGACCATAAAGAAGAGGTGGTCAACATCCAGTGGATCTTAACCAGCTGTACAACAGTAGGAATTTTACGTTCCCCTTCTAAGTTCTTTAATATACAACATATTATTTTAGTTTCCTGAGTCTTAGTTGGATCCTTCTTAACAAGTCTATAAGTGCCTGATTGTGGTGAGCTTAGAATGGTATTCTTCCTTATTCATGTGGACTGTGGCTCCACCTTTATCACTGGAAGAATGGCAACATCAGACATATGTATTAATTCACTAAAAGCTTTTCGCTGGTGTTTACTTAGATTATCCTGTGGTAGCTTAGATTTTCTTAAAATAAATAACTCTATCCCTTAAATCATTTGCCTTATCCTCACTAAGAAACTTAGTTACAGCTTCAACAGCAGTTACAGAGTCTTAAGGAGGAGTTTCGTAGGAGCTGGTAGAAAATTTAAACCCAACTAAGTATCATACTAAAAAGCATCTAGTAAATTTACCTCCAAAATATGTCTTCCGCAAGTAGATATTTCATCATCCGTAAAAGTTACAGCTCCTCTACCCTTTTTGTATTTAGTTGCCCAATCATCACACGGATTGGCCTGAATATAATTACATAAATGTGTTCATTATCTGATATTTAGTGACACAATCATTTCTAGTAACAATAACTTAATTGTTCAAAATTCATTGCTCATAAGAACTCAAGCAAGACAATTGTGTTATTTGTAGCATCACTAAACTATGTTAATGTGTGCTTTGAGGATAATTGTGTTCATAAGTATTATAGCATATAGCTTAATACTTCCACAAAATCAAACATTCAATTCATCAACATGTACACCATACTCACCTTATATATAATATCTCTCAGTGATCCT
>WLWD01001621.1_pt1 | contig 13453 bp, 17 predicted proteins | sample 6712731 | NCBI WGS metagenome assembly WLWD01 (sample SAMN12718690, study PRJNA576275) | sponge metagenome | isolation source: marine sponge | host: Mycale hentscheli | place: New Zealand: South Island, Marlborough, Capsize Point | collected 2014-11-01
CAACTAGGTGGAATCAAATTACCACTTATTCTATTTATTTCATTAGCTATGGCCTGGTCTGTCATACTATATTTTTTGAATTTGTTACTACAGGTTTGCGAGCACTACATTGGGCAAGGGATCACCTCCAGCTATCCAGACTGGACAATAGCAGCAGCAGGTACGGAGACCAATCTCAAGATTGGGTACGAGTATGGATGCTCTGTGGCAGGAGTTGCTCACATTGAGGTCGATTTCAATGAAGAAATGGCTGCTAATGAGACTGTGCCCGATATAATTGATGAATCGTCAATAGTGGCTACGTCAGCTGAGGTAAGACTTTCAATAAATAATTAAATCAAAGATAACTAAAATGGAAATGAATAACTTTGCCAGTTAACGCACTAGAGACAGCTAACAATATTATTTACTTAATCTTATTTGAACACCAACATTATATTGTGCCTTTGTTCATGTTTCAGGTAATGGAGGAACTTGGGCTTGAGGAAGCTGACCTGCACGAGCCTGATGAAGGTGAAGATCAGCATGGATCGACTCTATCCAGCTCCACCCACACCAGCACTACCACCCACACCAGCGCTACCACCCACACCAGCACTTCCTGCACTAGCACCACCCCCAGCTCTGCTACAGCTAGCACCTCATCTTCTGCTGGCTCCACCTTCAGCTCTGCTGCAGCTAGCACCAGCTCCGACACACGTGACTGGAGAAACGTGCCACTGCCCGAAGCCACACCTCGACGTCATCGTAATGTTCCACGACTTCGTGCAATGGGAGGACAGATTGTGTGTGTGCCTCCAGACTTCAATGAAGCAATGCTGGCTATTTGGGAGGAACTGTGGTGTGCAATGCCAGAGACCAGTAATACGTCGCCAATGGTGCATGAGCTCCTGAAATTGTACAAGGAGCGATGCAAGGAGGAGTTGGATCGACCGAGGACTTCCTCTGAACCTCCTCCAGCATTGTTACCAGTCTCATTTGCCCAAGCAAAAAACTGGATTTTAAAACAACAGAGATCTCGATCACAGGCTATTGAAAGTGGAGCTGTCAATGAGGAAGCTCGCTCAGTAGTTACTGAATTGAGTTTCTCCTTGTCTGAACAGGCATCAGCAGCTATGGAGCTCTTGGAACAACCTGTGCAGCAAGCCACTCCAGTCTTTATTTCACCAGCACTGTCACTTGGACCAGAGCCAGTCACTGCTGAAGAGAGAGCACAGGAAAGGAGGGAGGAACAGGCACGCAAGAGGACAGAATTGACCCCAAGGACTGGTGGTAAGGAAAAGGCAAAAGCACCCAAGTGGAAGAGGGCCCTTTCTCCAGAATCGCAGCAGAGGAGAGAGAAAGCATTGGCTCGCCTACAGGAATTGGGTGTCCAGCCACTTCCGGTCAGTTTAAAGTTTTATTAATAATCTAAATTATACACCTTGGCTAATAACAAAGATAACAGCAACAACAGTAATAATAATGTTAGTTGTATTCATAATAATAATGGTGAATAATAGTATTTGGTGTAATACTAGTTAGCAATAATAACAGTAATATATATATACTAATAGGAGTAATAATAGTAGTAGTAATAATAGTAGTGATAATAGCGGTATTAGTAATAATGGTTATAATAGTATTAACTATATTAGTAGTAGTATTAATAATAATAGGGATAGTAGTAATTGGTAATAATAGTAACAATAGTGGTAGAAATAATAATATTAATAATTATAACAATAATAATAATAATAATAATAATAATAATAATAATAGTAATAACACTTGTGCTTCCTGTATTGAAGTCATGGAAGAATTCTTACATCAAAAATGAAAATAAGTATTGATTGTGGGTTTAAGCATTAGGTCATGTCCCCAAACCAAGATAGCGAGGTTAGACAATGTGTACAAAAACTTTTGTCAATTACAATATTTTTTTCATAATTTATAGGAATCTGATATAGTAGGAAAGCGTCCTTGTCACATTTGTGGACAATTTCGTACATCTAAAGATGTTACACCAGATGGAGAAGTCCACCGAGTACTTGGACGATCGAACAAAATTTGGTGCCCTTACGCTGATGGCAAAGAGGTATTACTGCAGTTTGAGAAAGAGAAGAAGGAAAGAACATTGGCTACATGGAGGAAAGCCAATGAGGCAAAAAGGATGAAACGACAACCTGAGTAATACCAACTGCCATGGCACCAAATCACATCATTTTGCTCACTTCACTTCGTTCTACTGCTAGTCCACTTCGTGCCACCCTACAACACTTCCAACCAAGAACACTCCACAGCACTTCTAAGCAGCAACACTCCACAGCACTTCAACATTTCCACAGCACTTCCACAGCACTTCTTAGCAGCAGACTCCACAACACATTCCACAGCACTTCCACAACACTTCAACATTTCCACAGCACTTCACTCCATGCAGCACTTCAACATTTCCACAGCACTTCACTCCACAGCACTTCTGAGCAGCAAAGACTCCACAACACATTCCACAGCACTCCCACAACCCTCCCACAGCACTTCAACATTTCCACAACACTTCTACTGCACTTCCACAGTACTAATAAGCAGCAACATTCTACAGCACTGCAAAAGATAAGTTCATGTTTCTATATTATTCATCCCCTTGAATATCCTCACATCATAGCTTGGTACAACATAAATAAATCTCACATGAGAAAGGATCATCACTGGAAGCCATAGTGTTGAATCAACACTATGGCTTCCAGTGATGATCCGATACAGGTGAAGAAAAGTCCAGCAGGTGAAGAAGAAGTCTTGCAGGTGAATAAAAGAAGCTAAATCCTGCAAGTGAAGGAAGCAAGGAAGCAAGGAAGCAAGGAAGCAAGGAAGCAAGGAAGCAAGGAAGCAGGGAAGCAAGGAAGCAAGGAAGCAGGGAAGCAAGGAAGCAAGGAAGCAAGGAAAATAAATCTTGCAGGTGAAGAATAAGTCCTGCAAGTGAAGGAATGTCTTGCAAGTGAAGAAAAGCAATGAAGTCCTGCTGGTGAAGATGACCTGCTGGTCACATTGGCAAGGAGATTGCAGCTTTAAATGTACCAAGCTATTTTGTGGTGTATGCCATTAACCTCAATCTATACAGCTTAATTTCAGAGTCTACTATTTAATTATGCATTTAAATATTTTTATGTTCTTTGCTATTATTCTTTTATTGTTGATATGTTTATCTTTTAGATGAAAGCACTCTTGTTTCAATGAAGCCAGCCATGGAGACTGAGGAGATGTGTGCAGTACTACCTGTTCGTGATGGTGTTGGCTGAGAACTCGATTATGCCAGGTTGCTGACAGTACTGCCTACAGTTTGTCCACATCTGCTGAATACAACCGAACTTCCATGCTTGTTTCATAGTCAATCTTCAACTTATTAATTTAATGTACCCTCAATCATTCAAATACCATTCAATCTACTTTTATATTGATTAAAATAATCATGAAAATTTGAATATTAAAGATTAGTTGAAAATAATAAAAATTAGTTGATAAAGATTAGAAAGATTGAAGTAAGTTGAAAGAAAATAATAATAAATAAAAATTTGAAAATTAGTTGAAATAAATTAGAAATTAGAAATTAGAAATAAATTAGAAATTAGAAATTAGAAATAAATTAGAAATTAGAAATAAATTAGAAATTAAAAATAAATTAGAAATTAAAAAAATTAGTTTGATCGAATAATATCTTTTATTTTTTTTTCCTCCTTTTCTTTTTTTTCTTTTTTCAAACATTTCCTCAAGTATTTTTCGTATTTTTTTTCTTTTTCTTCTTTTCTTTTTTTTTTTCATTCTGGTTGATCCGGTCCAGTTCTGCCTTGATTCTTCTCTCCAACTCTTTCTCCCTCCTCTCTTCTTTATCCTTCTTTCTCTTTCCATCACTCTCTCTCTGCCACCTCTGTCTTCTCTCTTGTTCCCTTCTTCTTGAGTCTCTTTCTCTCTGCCTTTGCCTTTGTCTTATCTCTTTATAGTGTCTTTCCCTCTCTCTTCTCTCCCTCTCTCTCTGCGTTCTTTCAAACGCAATCCTCCTCCTCCTTCTCTCCCCTTCTCTTTCTGAGGGGGCAGAGGGAGCCGGCAGGGAGGGGGCAGAGGGAGCCGGCGGGGCAGAGGGAGCCAGCAAGGCTGAGGGGGCAGAGGGAGCCGGCAGGGAGGGGGCAGAGGGAGCCGGCGGGGCAGAGGGAGCCGGCAGGGCTGGCAGGGCAAAGGGAGCCGGCGGGGCTGAGGGAGCCGAGGGAGCCAGGGATCCACCCTCCAAACTACATTTATTGAAAGAATATCGTGTAAAAAAAGACCAATGCACTCCACAGACAACTGCATGCTAACTTGTGCTCTTCATTCACAAGTAAATAGTCAAAAATTATATATAATAAATCTTAATGTTTCGTTAAATGGTTTAAGCATAGGTATATTAATAGCAGTTTTTTTTAAAAAATGCACACAGTTGCTCATGAAAAACTGAGACTCTTGAGTGCATGCTGCTAATTACACAACTAACAAGCCTCGTTAATATCAAGATTAGCTTAACCTTCAAACATGTCTATTTATGGCACTGGACAGCAGCAAGTGAATGCACTACAAGCATTAACTATGTTGCTGGTTCACAACTGACAAGTCTTCCTAATATCTGAATCAAGATTAGCTTGACATAATACTGCTAATGACTCTAGACAGCATGCTGCTATTTCACAACTGGCCAGCCCCACTAAAGATAGGCTTTATATATGCAGGAATATCTTAACAGTGTTGTGCTCACCTTCCTTCCCTGGCAGAAAAAAACCTTGAGTAGAGTTGCTGCATAAAGCTGAACATCGTTGCTACTACAAGACTGCGAGTGCTGCGTCTGGACCTGCTTTTCTAGCGTAGTGAGCGCTTGCGCTGCGTAGTGAGCGCTTGCGCTGCGGACAATGGGCGTTGGGAACTAGGTAATTGGCCACAAAAATGTTACACACCCGAAGGCTAGGCTGCACGGGGCTCGGCCCAAGATCAGTTTTTGGGGAAAAAACTGAGTTCGATTCCCACTGAATGTCACATTTTTTTTTTATTTTAGAGTTTTTCACTTAGAAACTCTCTCCTCCTCTTTCTTTCTCTCTCTCCCCCCTTTTCCCCTCTCCTCTCCCTCTTTTCCCCATTTTTTTTCCGTGTCCATGTCTTTCCCCCTCGTTCAGTCCTTTATACCCCAGCCCAGGTGTCGAAGGTAAATAAACGCGCGGGCACCTCTGCAGCACTCTTGGTCCAAGGTCAGAGGTAAATAGACGCGCGTGCAGTGCAAATGCAGCTGCGTTTTACTTGCGCAAAGAAGCATTTCGTTGCGTTTGGCGTACGTACAGTTTCTTACTAAGCGTTCCGATAGCGATTATTCCATTTCTTCAATGGCTCAGAAGCGAACCCACCATTTCAGAGGCTTAAGCCAGTACTCTGAGCAGCTCATGGACCTTGCAGAAGGCGGTCAAATGCATAAGCAAATCAGTGAAGGAATGAATGAATAAGCAAATAAATTTATTACAGGATTACAGAAGTGCATTCATAGTATGCCAACATGAAATCATTTTGCACAGGTTCATCTTCTGCTAGTGCTTCGCAGGTCTCTCCTGGACCAGCACCATCAGATGAACTTTCATCTTCCCTAGCAGGTGTGTATTGTTTGTATTTGATGTACACTTGCACCATTGTGTACTGTATTGTCTCATTTGAGAAAATAGTTTGCTTAGCATACTCGTAAATGATGAGGTATCAATTGAGTAAATGCACAGTCGGCTGGTCAACAACGCGAAAATTATACATATCACCTAGTAGTTAATTGTATGAATTCCTTCAACAATTCAGTCTCAGTTGTATATACACCGAGCAGCAGATGTGGTGGGAGGTTGTACATGTAATTGATAGCCATGAATGGTGAATGGGCTAAATGTACACTAAATGATTTGGAAAAGGAGCAGGGAGGGTTATTAATGTTTTGTTGAGCTGGTCCAGCAAATTCAACTGAGTCAGTACCATGATGACTTGAAATGGATTGATTGTATTAGGATAGGTTAATATTAATGTGTATACGTGGATCTGTTAACATGTACTAATAGTATTTCGATCATTAATCTGTTCGCATTAATTTGTCTGTTGCATTGATTTTAATATCATGTTCTTTTTTTTCTTATTTTTTTCCTTGCGTAGGTTCATCTGCTCATATTACTTTGCTCTCTTCTGAGCCAGCAACTTCAGAACCACTTCAACGTCGTTCTCAAGCAGGTAAATATCATTTTTGAATCATGTACATGATTTTGCAACTGCCTTGTCTCGTGGTTAAATCTCCATTCAGTAAAGGTATTAGGTCCTCTCTCCCATGTTGTTTCAGGTTCCACTCCTGCAACCACCGTACTGATGCCTTCGTCAGTAACTCGTTCACAAATGGAGTGCTCAACTCCAACAGGTACAGTTCATTTGTTGTAATATATTATGATTAAGTTTATTCACGAGTTAATCGTGGTAGGACTATATACATTATTTAATAGGATGATACATGTCCGTCACCATCATGTGATAATATCTGCATGTACACTATAGTGTTCAAACTTTAATCGACCTGATCAAGTAATGTGGTACTGACTCAGTTCTATTTGTGAAACAAGTTGGAATATCCAGCTCAAGCTCTGATGCAGTCTTTAATCTATTAACATCAATTAATTATACACCTCCAGTTGACACCTGAACTGCAGCTCTGGTTACACAGCATTTTAAGAGCTCATTCCTAGTCAGTTTAGTACTGCCAAATTTGTAACCCTTAACCAAAGACAGTGTGTGATTTATATATAATAATAATTATTCCCAATCAAAACCAAGTACCCCTTGCAGGCTCCCTAATCACTTATTGCACAATAGAAATGGTGATGCACTCTCTACCAAAGAGACTAAATATGATGGTCAAGAAGCAATGAGCAGTAATAAATATTTAAAGAGGCTCATTGTAATCTCCTCAAACAGCATGCAGCAACTTCAGCAAGCCGAATTTAAATTTATTTTATTTTTATAATGTTTTTCAGTTCAACACAAGCACTGGCAACTGGTGGTGTGGCCAACACCATTGTATATTCAGTCACACTAGGCATTTATGCAATTGCAAACCCAGGATCTGCCCATTCCACTTAGGCATTTATGCAATTGCAAACCCAGGATCTGCCCATTCCACTTAGGCATTTATGCAATTGCAAACCCAGGATCTGCCCATTTCACTTAGGCATTTATGCAATTGCAAACCCAGGATCTGCCCATTTCACTTAGGCATTTATGCAATTGCAAGCCCAGGATCTGCCCATTTCACTTAGGCATTTATGCAATTGCAAACCCAGGATCTGCCCATGTAGCCATTAACACTAATAAATGTCATTGTGGCTGTAACCTGAGGAGTGGTTTATTCATAAGCAAACCACCAACTTGAGAACAACAAGGTGATGACAATGACAATTTCCTGATGCTTATTTCTTTAGATGCTGCATACCATTATTATTATTATTATTATTATTATTACTATTACTATTATTATTGCTGTTGTTGCTGTTATTGTTATTATTATACTATTACTTAATGCTTTCAGCTTCAAGTGTTGGTGCAATTTCTACTGCCAGTGTTCAGCCATCCACCAGCACAAGCACACGATCAGACCAACCCAAGACTGCAACTGGACCAGCACCTCCCAAATTCGACAAAAGCAACTTCCAGTCACCTACTATTGCTGAACTGAGGGCCATTGGAATTGGTCTTAAGAAGTCTCCAGGCAAGTTGGACCTGATAGTGTACTGCCCTATGAGCGGCCGCTGTCCTCATTGTAATTCGATGATGATATCAGCAAATTCAGTGGGGAGTCGCAAGCTCATTTATGCCATACCTTGGCCTAAGTCTCTCGTTGGCATAGACATGCGCTGTGGAAAGTGCAAGAAGCATTGGCTGACGCACGATCCGAAATATGTCAGCACTCTGCCAATGTCAGTTCAGCTCCAGCAAACGTGCATTTCAACAAAGGGCAATGGAACCGACTTGTCCTTGATCCGTATGCTGAGATCAGGCGTGACAGTGGCACAGGTGGAGAGACTTGTGCAGGAGGAAGTTACACAGCACTATCTCCACCTCAAGTCTGAATATATCACTCTTTGGGATAAGGTAACGTTATGCATAATGATGATGAAAATGACGATGATCACGAGTTTTCTTTTAATACTCCAGTAATCTCCCTCAAAATTGTTTTATTATTAATAATGATATTATTAATAATAGTAATAATAGTAGTAATGATGATGATGATTGTAATGATAATGGTAATGATAATAATAATGATGATGATAATAATAGCTAATGATAGTATAGTAATGATAATGATGATAATAATAGCAACAGTTCAATAATACTATGATAGTAACTATGTCGTCTCTTCCCTCAGTACTGTAGTAAGCTCTCATAAATGTATTACTTTAGGTTGCGGCCATGAGTGGTATTGGAAGAGTCAATGTGGCATCTCGTGATGCTTTCCCTCCACTACCTTCCCATTACATCCCTTGCCGACCTCATCTCACATTGTTGTTCATCAGGGACTACTTGGACAACAAGCCTTACATCATGAGGGAGTTGCGTACCGTCCTCAGTAGTCACAGTCTTGCAGTGGATCACCAACGCAAGGTCATTAAGAGAACCCTTGGTGGTGGAGTGGTAGGCCATGGTGGACAGACATTCACTATTTGTGGAGATTTTGGTCTTGTGTGTGGAGTTTATGCTGTTCCAGACACCTCCTTCAACTGGGGTAGGCAGGCCATGGCTGAAATAGTCGAGAGGCACGAGTCAGCGGGAGTAGAGTTGCCTCGTTCGTTGTACATGGACTGTTCTTGCTGCAATGGCAAGCCAGGATTTCGTCGGTTGCCTCTACAGCCCCCAAGCACAAGTGCATTGGCTTTGTGGCGCTCAAAGTTCACCATCAAACTGGATGTCATGCATCTGATGCTGCGCATTGGAAGAGAAATGAATGCCGAGCATCCACGCCGGAAGAAGTTTTTAGTGGACCTCAGTCGAGCAATTTTCTTCCAACACGAGGGAGATTACCAGAGTTTGATGGAGGCAAAGAAGGCAGCTGGGCTTGATGGGCCTCCAACGCGGACAGAGAGGGTCAAGTTCATCCGTAGAATAGTCGGAGATCCAGACAGCGTGGCTGACAGGATGATGTTAGTGCTTCAAGGACACAGGGAACTGGATAATCAGTGCAGGATTCAGGCTGAAGCAGCAGGGATGAAGATATCAGACTTGTCAGTCGCAGATGTGGCATATCCCCTCATCACAAAGAGGGTGATAGAGGTGTTCAAGCTCCAACTGATTCATGTGCGGAATGGATGCATTTCCGATGAGATGGATCATTTGCCATATGTGAGAGTTGGTATCATCAACTTTCATTCCACAGGTCACCAGTTGGAGCATTATCGATCGTTGCGTGGCACCAGCAAAGTTGAAGCAGTCCATTCCGTGCTGGACAGAAACTTCTACACCCAGCGTGGCATTGGAATGGAAATCTTCGATGCACGCCTGGGATGGTGGATTCTTTCCTACAACCGTCGTCGCCTGCGCGCTCTTGGAAAGAAGATTCCACCAGATACCATGCCACCTAAGGTATGCCTATAAAAGCAAGATTGTTGCATTGCTGCACATGTTCATGGTCAGGCTCACAACAGCTGTTAACAACAACTAGGTGGAATCAAATTACCACTTATTCTATTTATCTCATTAGCTATGGCCTGGTCTGTCATACTATATTTTTTAAATTTGTTACTACAGGTTTGCGAGCACTACATTGGGCAAGGGATCACCTCCAGCTATCCAGACTGGACAATAGCAGCAGCAGGTACGGAGACCAATCTCAAGATTGGGTACGAGTATGGATGCTCTGTGGCAGGAGTTGCTCACATTGAGGTCGATTTCAATGAAGAAATGGCTGCTAATGAGACTGTGCCCGATATAATTGATGAATCGTCAATAGTGGCTACGTCAGCTGAGGTAAGACTTTCAATAAATAATTAAATCAAAGATAACTAAAATGGAAATGAATAACTTTGCCAGTTAACGTACTAGAGACAGCTAACAATATTATTTACTTAATCTTATTTGAACACCAACATTATATTGTGCCGTTGTTCATGTTTCAGGTAATGGAGGAACTTGGGCTTGAGGAAGCTGACCTGCACGAGCCTGATGAAGGTGAAGATCAGCATGGATCAACTCTATCCAGCTCCACCCACACCAGCACTACCACCCACACCAGCACTACCACCCACACCAGCACTACCACCCACACCAGCGCTACCACCCACACCAGCACTTCCTGCACTAGCACCACCCCCAGCTCTGCTACAGCTAGCACCTCATCTTCTGCTGGCTCCACCTTCAGCTCTGCTGCAACTAGCACCAGCTCCGACACACGTGACTGGAGAAACGTGCCACTGCCCGAAGCCACACCTCGACGTCATCGTAACGTTCCACGACTTCGTGCAATGGGAGGACAGATTGTGTGTGTGCCTCCAGACTTCAATGAAGCAATGCTGGCTATTTGGGAGGAACTGTGGTGTGCAATGCCAGAGACCGGTAATACGTCGCCAATGGTGCATGAGCTCCTGAAATTGTACAAGGAGCGATGCAAGGAGGAGTTGGATCGACCGAGGACTTCCTCTGAACCTCCTCCAGCATTGTTACCAGTCTCATTTGCCCAAGCAAAAAACTGGATTTTAAAACAACAGAGATCTCGATCACAGGCTATCGAAAGTGGAGCTGTCAATGAGGAAGCTCGCTCAGTAGTTACTGAATTGAGTTTCTCCTTGTCTGAACAGGCATCAGCAGCTATGGAGCTCTTGGAACAACCTGTGCAGCAAGCCACTCCAGTCTTTATTTCACCAGCACTGTCACTTGGACCAGAGCCAGTCACTGCTGAAGAGAGAGCACAGGAAAGGAGGGAGGAACAGGCACGCAAGAGGACAGAATTGACCCCAAGGACTGGTGGTAAGGAAAAGGCAAAAGCACCAAAGCGGAATAGGGCCCTTTCTCCAGAATCGCAGCAGAGGAGAGAGAAAGCATTGGCTCGCCTACAGGAATTGGGTGTCCAGCCACTTCCGGTCAGTTTAAAGTTTTATTAATAATCTAAATTATACACCTTGGCTAATAACAATGATAACAGCAACAACAGTAATAATAATGTTAGTTGTATTCATAATAATAATGGTGAATAATAGTATTTGGTGTAATACTAGTTAGCAATAATAACAGTAATATATATACTAATAGGAGTAATAATAATAGTAATAATAGTAATAATAGTAGTGATAATAGCGGTATTAGTAATAATGGTTATAATAGTATTAACTATATTAGTAGTAGTATTAATAATAATAGGGATAGTAGTTATTGGTAATAGTAACAATAGTGGTAGAAATAATAATATTAATAATTATAACAATAATAATAATAATAATAATAATAATAATAATAATAATAATAATAATAGTAATAACACCTGTGCTTCCTGTATTGAAGTCATGGAAGAATTCTTACATCAAAAATGAAAATAAGTATTGATTGTGGGTTTAAGCATGAGGTCATGTCCCCAAACCAAGATAGCGAGGTTAGACAATGTGTACAAAAACTTTTGTCATTTTAATTACATTTTTTTTTCATAATTTATAGGAATCTGATATAGTAGGAAAGCGTCCTTGTCACATTTGTGGACAATTTCGTACATCTAAAGATGTTACACCAGATGGAGAAGTCCACCGAGTACTTGGACGATCGAACAAAATTTGGTGCCCTTACGCTGATGGCAAAGAGGTATTACTGCAGTTTGAGAAAGAGAAGAAGGAAAGAACATTGGCTACATGGAGGAAAGCCAATGAGGCAAAAAGGATGAAACGACAACCTGAGTAATACCAACTGCCATGGCACCAAATCACATCATTTTGCTCACTTCACTTCGTTCTACTGCTAGTCCACTTCGTGCCGCCACCCTACAACACTTCCAACCAAGAACACTCCACAGCACTTCTAAGCAGCAACACTCCACATCACTTCAACATTTCCACAGCACTTCCACAGCACTTCTTAGCAGCAAAGACTCCACAACACATTCCACAGCACTTCCACAACACTTCAACATTTCCACAGCACTTCACTCCACAGCACTTCAACATTTCCACAGCACTTCACTCCACAGCACTTCTGAGCAGCAAAGACTCCACAACACATTCCACAGCACTCCCACAACACTCCCACAGCACTTCAACATTTCCACAACACTTCTACAGCACTTCCACAGTACTAATAAGCAGCAACATTCTACAGCACTGCAAAAGATAAGTTCATGTTTCTTATTATTCATCCCCTGGAATATCCTCACATCATAGCTTGGTACAACATAAATAAATCTCACATGAGAAAGGATCATCACTGGAAGCCATAGTGTTGAATCAACACTATGGCTTCCAGTGATGATCCGATACAGGTGAAGAAAAGTCCAGCAGGTGAAGAAGAAGTCTTGCAGGTGAATAAAAGAAGCTAAATCCTGCAAGTGAAGGAAGCAAGGAAGCAAGGAAGCAAGGAAGCAAGGAAGCAAGGAAGCAAGGAAGCAGGGAAGCAAGGAAGCAAGGAAGCAAGGAAGCAAGGAAGCAAGGAAGCAAGGAAGCAGGGAAGCAAGGACGCAAGGAAGCAAGGAAGCAAGGAAGCAAGGAAGCAAGGAAGCAAGGAAGCAGGGAAGCAAGGAAGCAAGGAAGCAAGGAAAATAAATCTTGCAGGTGAAGAATAAGTCCTGCAAGTGAAGAAAAGCAATGAAGTCCTGCTGGTGAAGATGACCTGCTGGTCACATTGGCAAGGAGATCGCAGCTTTAAATGTACCAAGCTATTTTGTGGTGTATGCCATTAACCTCAATCTATACAGCTTAATTTCAGAGTCTACTATTTAATTAGGCATTTAAATATTTTCATGTTCTTTGCTATTATTCTTTTATTGTTGATATGTTTATCTTTTAGATGAAAGCACTCTTGTTTCAATGAAGCCAGCCATGGAGACTGAGGAGATGTGTGCAGTACTACCTGTTCGTGATGGTGTTGGCTGAGAACTCGACTATGCCAGGTTGCTGACAGTACTGCCTACAGTTTGTCCACATCTGCTGAATACAACCGAACTTCCATGCTTGTTTCATAGTCAATCTTCAACTTATTAATTTAATGTACCCTCAATCGTTCAAGTACCCTTCAATCTACTTTTATATTGATTAAAATAATCATGAAAATTTGAATATTAAAGATTAGTTGAAAATAATAAAAATTAGTTGATAAAGATTAGAAAGATTGAAGTAAGTTGAAAGAAAATAATAATAAATAAAAATTAGAAAATTAGTTGAAATAAATTAGAAATTAGAAATTAGAAATAAATTAGAAATTAGAA
>WLWD01001858.1_pt1 | contig 13451 bp, 15 predicted proteins | sample 6712731 | NCBI WGS metagenome assembly WLWD01 (sample SAMN12718690, study PRJNA576275) | sponge metagenome | isolation source: marine sponge | host: Mycale hentscheli | place: New Zealand: South Island, Marlborough, Capsize Point | collected 2014-11-01
TAGATGACCCGGGCTAGAGACAGAATGATGATATGTCTGAGTGATGTTTCCCCACTAATGCGAGTGAGCTGGCCCTAAGGAGTGGATTTGACTGATCCTTGCCTTTCGAGTGCTGTTCAGAAATGCCGTAAATTGTCCATATCCCACCCCACAGTCCCATGGGACCATGGGATTACACGGGATGTCCATCTGTCCCTCTCACTGACACATGAATGTCCTACTGTCCATCCTATCCCCCACAATCCCATGGGTCCTGAAATAGCTGTCAAACGTTTTGTACTGCTAGTGAATGTTTTTTATTCCATATCACAACATTATTTTGTAACCTTGTCTGCAGTTACACTTTCTTGTATATTACACCTAGCATGACACCTCTTTCACTCCGCTCAGTCAGCTTGTCAAAGTGTGTCGTCACGCCTCCGGCACCCCACTGATCTGACGTTAATCTTGCCACGTACAAACATGTGTGCTAAGTGTTTATTGTTACGATACTTTCCATAAACAGTATACTGTCCCATGGGATCGTGGAATGGGATGGACAGGGATGCACATGCATTTGTAAGAGGGACAGGTGGACATCCCATCGAAAGTCCCATTTCCTTGGTACTTTGGAATGGGATGGCAAATTTACGGCATTTCCAGATACCTTATGACCCTTTCCTCTATGTAGATGGTAGGTAAAGGGTCTAGGCATTACAAAGTTCACTTTGTTAATGTATCAAGTGAAGTAGGATTTACCCTGTAGTGATAGTTGGCATTATTTTGGATACTTGTTAAATAAGTTTTTACACCTTATTTGAATCAATTGATTACATTTACACAGTTTTCAGTAGTCATTGCACATGTTTGCTACTCTTGGGTGCTTAGCTGGACACTTTTTAATTGGATCTTAATTTGTGGTTGGCTTTTGAAGTTTAATAGTTAATAAACTCCTCCTCCCCCCCCCCTCCCCCCTATTATTCTGGGTATTGCAGGTGGTGATGCGGCCATTTTCCCTCAGACTAGACCTCCAGGTGGCCAGGGCACAACTGGTAGTAGTGTAAGTCCCGGTAGTTTGGCGGTCTCACCTTTGCCACCTCCACCATGTGACTCCCTCGCACCTCCTGCTGCTAAGAGAGTGAAAGTAGAAAGTGCACAGATACAACCTGTGGTGGATGTTACCATAGCAACCCGTTGTACTGCTACTCCGTGTGATGGTGGTGCTACATACTCTATCGGTGCGGTAGTGGCAGATGGACACTCTCAGGATGCACTAGGTACTCGAGGTCAGTGGTTAGGGGAAGATTTGAGGAGTCTGTAGAGATATATATGCATACAGAGTACGCTGGTAGTACAAATACTGTTGTTGTTTTTTTCATTTATATTATTATTTATTATTTTTATTTTATTTTATTAGACAGACGTGTACACACATTTAGGCACACACACACACACACACACACACACACACACTGATTAGACAGTGCCACACAAAGGAGGAGAATTAAAAAAAAGAAGACAGTCTTCATTTCAAATTTCTTGTTACTGTACAGCCAGTATTATGAATAACTACCTCAGCACACGTGTGAGAGGGTTATAGTAGTGGTCCTGTCTGTCAGTCTGTCTGTCTGTCTGTCTGTCTGTCTGTCTATCTGTCATTCTGTCTGTCATTCTGTCTGTCTGTCTGCCAGTCTGTCAGTCTGTCTGTTTGCCAGTCTGTCTGTCTGCCAGTCTGTCTGTCTGCCAGTCTGTCTGTCTGTCTGTCAGTCAGTCTGTCTGTCTGCCAGTCTGTCTGTCTGTCAAGCTCTGATCATAGCGGGTTGCTGACAATGAACTGTTGAATTAAGTATGAACCTTTTATTGTGCTACTTTTTTCTTTATTTTTTATTTCATGCTTATTAGTGATAAAATGAGAAGCTGTCAGCTCCACATAGTATGCACCAACTTTTGTGGGCAACGGCCGGTAGCGGCACGTTGTAATTACATTTGAGCAAATAGTTTCTGGCTGTCTGTAGTAGTTTTAGTTTATTCTGGGAAGTTAACAGGGTGCTGGAATTGTAGTTTTTGTTTGAACTTATCGGTGAGACTCTCTTGGCCTAGTTAACTCTCGTGACATCATTGACCCTTGCACTTTGAAAAAGGATTCATTGATTCCATTTTCTTTTACATCATAGCAGGCAAGCCTCATATGAAGACAGCATTTATATCTACTGTTTTCATTGCACTTGTTATACTGATACCTGATTAGGTACTATGCCAAATAAGTTATTCTTTGGTCTGAGATGATTTTATGATAGTTAGCTAGTGTATAGTAGCGCTGAGGGTTCACACCTTTGGTGCTTCATTTAAACTTTAACTGCATTCCAAAGTTTTTTTTTTGTTTTTTTGGGGTGTGTGTGTGTGTGGGGGGGGGGGGGGGGGGGGGGGGGGGGGGATTAAATAAAGTATAAATGAAAATAACACAATAAACTAAGTAGTTAGCCTCAGCTACTAGTATCTTTAGTTCCACCATTTTTGCATCCTCCCTCCCCACTACCTCCTTGCCTGTTCATCTTGCTATTCTCTTTGTTGATTTCTTTAGACCATAAGACCGACATCCACCGTACAGGTGCCAAGTGTGTTGCAAACGGATCTCAAGACCCCAAACTACCAGGCCCCTCCTACCACCGGCCCGGGACCTTCCGCACCAAACCCGGCCGAGGAGACCCGACTAGGTCGATGAGCTGCAGCGATAAGATCCTGCGCTGGAACTCTCTGGGCTGTCAGGGCGCCCTCCTCTCTCACTTTATCTCCTCCCCCGTAGTCCTGACAACCTTTACCATGGCAACTCTGGTATTCGACAGAGAAGCAGTTACAAGAGCCATCTGTGTGGGGGTGGGTAGTCGTTTGGTTCAGTGTCCTGAAAGGTCAGCTCTGTACACGCACACTCCTGTTATATACAACTGCACGTGCCAGCTGAAGGGAGTGGAGGAGTGTGGTCTGGCTTCTTGGTGTGACTTGAAGGTAGCTCCAGCAGGTCAGGTAGTGACTGGCTTATTGAATATTTCTAATCTTTAATAAGCCCTCACGATAATATTTAAAAATAATGAAGGAGTGCACCCCAAACATTGACTAAACCTGTTTATCTGGACGAGGATAAGAGTTCTTAATCATCCTTAGTACACTTGGATGGAAGAGAAAAGAAATTATATTCATGTATTGCAAGAGTTTATATATATATATATATATATATATATATATATATATATTATATCTAGAGAGAGAGAGAGAGAAAGAGAGAGAAAGAGGGCTTGTGTTTTATTTTGTGTGTTTGTATGTATGTGTGTGTGTGTGTGTGTGTGTGTGTGTGTGTGTGTGTATGTGTGTTAAGCAGCCATCAGCTTCTGCGTTCAGCCTGAAAATCATGAAGTAATTGTCCAGGGGTTGAAGCAGGGGGTCAATCTAAAGCTTCTCCCGGACAGAAAAACCAGGTTAGCACCAAGCATACACGCACAATGCTTATAAAGTGCCACTAACACATACGTGTGTGCATCTAATACAGTGTGTCAGTCTGCAAGCGCAGGATATTTGAAGAGTTCCTGTCACTTATCGGAGGTATACCAGAAGACCGTCTGCCATCTTCTCTGAGGTATACAAGATCCACTTAGAATTCTTTCCCCAAGGATACATAGCTACAAGACTTCCTTTTTCAGATAAATGATAGATTTAGTCAATGTTGTGCCTTTTATGAGCAGCCCCTGGACTCGTATGTTATTTGCAAACATTGACTTTTTATTTTGTCAGACAATGAATATCAAGATTTTGACATTATAATTTATAAAAGAATGGTTTACAATAATCTGGCTCTAGTTTCACTGCCAGATGTTTTAGCGGTGGCGGAACGGACGAATAGTTCAGTAGCCATGGAAACCGTACACACAATGATTGATCAATAGCTGATCCAGAGTAGTTTATAGCTTTCTATCATGTCATCTGCTACTTTGCCCTGGCATGATGACTCTTTCAACCAGGTTAAAGTGGAATCTACTTGTTCCCCTATAAATGTTATTGTCATTGTTTACAGAAATTGGAGGGGAATATTGAAGAGCTACCATTCTTTCAAAGAAAGTTCTACATGGTACAATAAGGCCAGGTCTGTCTTCCTCCAGGCGTGCCCTCAATGGCTGACAAATGATGACTACTTGGAACAATTTCCACCACTGATTCAATGACTTTTTTTAATTGTGTGTCTTGTGTGCGTGTGTGAGTGTGTGAGTGTGTGTGTGTGTGTGTGTGTGTGTGTGTGTGCACATGTGTAATCTGAGGTACCCATGTATCCTATTTGTGTTATGTCTCCTAATTTTTTTTTTGTTTATATACCCAGATTAGAGATAGGTAGGCGAATATAAACAGAGCTCCATGAAAACAAGTTTGATGTGTGGCAAAATAGCTTCAAATCAGCCATATTGTTTGCTTTAGTTTCTCCGCAAAAACCGAGCCGGACGCTACTTTTTTGTGCGTATGCGTATCAAATTCTCCGCGATCATCACTATTCGATCGCGCCTATAAAAACCACAAGATTTCGACTGATTTGCTGACAACATTTTTTTCTGGGAACAAATAGTGGTAAATTTCAAAATGAAATTGATTATAGTGGTAGCTTTAGTGGGTTTTCTCCACACCTGCTTTGCCAACTCTACACCAGAAGGTATCTTCGCCAGCGCTGATGGAGCTATCCGACAGTCGACGGGTTCTTACGAAGACTTTCTCACGACGACGTCCAATGGTAAGAAACTTTAAAAATTGACATTTCAAAAATTGATTTTGTTGCTTTGTAGAAACCTGCACTAGCTGCAGCTGTAAAGGTTGCTGTCCTGTAATCGTTCGTAACTGCCCGCCCAAGTGGGTTGGCACGGTCATCCAGCCGTTCTCAGGTTGGCGGGGCAATGCCGCTGTGATTATCGACTGGGGATGCACGGACTGGACGGCATGTGGTTGTTGTCCGAGAGGAAGAGTATGCACAGTCAATGACAAAGGATTTGTGTAAGCTTTAGCCACATTCATTATTTAGTTAGTAATCTAAAAGTTGATTATTTTTTGTCCTGTGTACAGGTGGTATGTGGATTGGGGAGATGGCAGTTCCGATCATGGGTACAGGCGAGATCTTGGGCCAGTACAGGAAACCCACCAGTATGCTAAGTCATGCAGGACACGCTCGTACAAGGTGACCTTTTACTACTGCAGTAATCCAGGCTGCCCCAGCCAGCGGTGCTGTGATTCCATCTACCGAGTCATTGACGTGAGCGAGGACCCTTCTAAGGCGACTGCTGGTGTGGATTTCAACAGGCCTCTTTAAAGAACAAGAAAATGATTAGCTCTTTTTTTAATAGTGTCAGAATATTTAAATATTTTGTCTGTATTGTTGATAATAATTTGTGTAAATTTTGTCGATTATCTTAAATGTTCACTGTAAAAACTTCGTAATTAGCAAGTTACTTACGGTAACCCGCGGAATGCGGAAGTAGCGGTAAAGTAAGGTGCTTCGCGTTTAAAAGTACTTCAATAACTACTTTTTCTATGCACTAAAGTATCCAGAACCATAAAGCCAGGTCTATACCAATGGGTCAACACTGTCTGTACTGTAAAAAATTTGGAACTGAGAACAATATGGGACCAGGCTTTTCAGTTCGCAAATCAGAAGTAGGAATGTGGGTAAATTAAAGCTTTTTTTTGGGCCACCTTTAAGAATTCCACCTGGATAAAACTTCGCCAATAAATTATCCTTTTAATTTGAATATACTTTTTTTTTTTCAAGAGACAAAAAGTTTATAAGTCAAATGTGAAAATAAAAAAACAGAAAGCAAAAGTAGTCATTGATTTGTTAGCTGTGCTTCGTTGCTGACTAAGTCTATTTGGGTGGGGCATCGGATGTCCTCGAGAAGAACGAGCCCCACGGATGCACTGGACAGCTGACCTCAGAATGATAGTCTGCAGCGTAGCCAGTAGAGGGTTTGGCTGTATTTATGGTCCCACTTATCTGCTAGAAGGGATGCTAGCCTTTTGTAATTTGAATATACTGACCACTGCCGGTACTGGCGTTTCTGGATATTCCGGAAATGTGCACTAAACAGTGTATAAAAGTTGTAGGAACTGGCTAGCTAAGAGGAATCAAGTGTCTGAAATCATGAAGTTATTGATAGTTGTAGCTGCAGTTTGTTTATTGCGCACCAGCTATGCGGGAGCTCCTCCCGAGGGCATTTTCGCTAGTGCTGACGGTGCTATCGGACAGTCAACAACTGCTTACGAGTCTTTTCTAGTAGCGACTTCCAATGGTAATAATATTGCCATTAATATTAATAGTAACAACTAATATTTTTTTCCATAGAAACTGGAAGCTGTACAACGTGTAGCAGCAAGGGCTGCTGTCCGGTAATTGTCCGTAATTGCCCACCGAAGTGGGTAGGCACGGTAATCCAGCCCTTCTCAGGATGGCGCGGCAATGCCGCAGTTATTATTGACTGGGGTTGCACAGACTGGACGGCGTGTGGATGCTGTCCTAAAGGAAGAATTTGCACAGTCAATGACAAAGGATTTGTGTAAGACTGTGGACTTTATAGCTAAATAGTGAGCTTTTGTTATTCAATACTATAAAATTCTAGATGAAAAAAAAAATGAAAGTGTTGCCTACTTATTCATTTCTTGACATCCTATAATGAATTTTGAGTTAACTACTATATACACAGGTGGTACGTCGATTGGGGGGATGGTACTTCCGACTACGGCTATAGCCAGGTGCTGGGACCGGTGCAAAAGACCCACCAGTACGCCAAAACGTGCCAAACCCGCTCCTACGGCGTGACCTTCTATTACTGCAGCAATCCTGGCTGCCCTAGCCAACGTTGCTGCGACTCCATCTATCGTGTAATTGATGTGAGTGAGGACCCGTCGAAGCCAATTGCCAATGTGGATTTCAACAAGCCTCTGTGAAGGCAGATAAAACGAACAAGCGATTAATGGATTGTTTGAAAGATTGTGTTGTTGTGTTGATTGTTTTATGATCACTAATAATATCTTTAAAAACATTTTTTTATTTGAAATCAAAGCAAATTCTGGATGGTACTTAGCTACCTAGTTGTGGTACGGGTATAGTAGGTGAATTAATAGGTGGGCGAGATTACAACGATGTATAATCACCGGTACCCGACACTCACCGCAGAGCGTATTCGACCCACATTCTGGGTCCCGTACAAATAACTCACCAGTGCCAGACTATAAACAGCTGGTATAGAGTATCCTTTTACTACTGCAGTGACCCTGCCCGTTATCCCTATGATCGCTGTTGCGATTACATATACTGCTACATCTTCGTTGAGAAAGACCCTAGATTATGTGGTGGCTCATAAACCATTTTAGAATGTAGCCATTATTTACTTTTTTTTTTTTTTTTTTTTTTTTCATTCAGTTTTTAGTTGTGTTGAATATTCAGTATAATATGTACAAGTAACAAATTTAATTGTATAAAGAAGGCTGACGGGATTGAAGTCTGGGCTGAGGTGAAAACAGTGTTAAGCAGATGTGGTGTGGTCCATGAGGGTGATAATTAAGAAGTTTGTTGACCACACACACACACACACACACACACACACACACACACACACACACACACACACACACACACACACACACACACACACACACACAGAGGAAAATAACTACTGCTAAGAATTACTCTTTAATTTCGAAATAAGTAAACATGAGAAACCATATAATTAATAAATGGTCCTAGACTGACAGTGTGATACCAGACCAGCTTTTGTATCAACTTGTTTGTAACTCATAGAAATAGCTATGCATACTCTGTCTTAATGAAGTGTAAAAAAAAATATAAAAATTAGGTAGCCAGCCAGGCTATCACATACACTGAATGTATTTTTCAGAAATAATTTAATGGCACTGATTGAACAGATAAAAATTGGCCATAAGATATACCAGTAAAAATTAAATTTAAGGTGTGAAAGTAAGGTTTAGCAAGTTTGAGTAGCTATAAATGGTGTGTTAGTAGCTAAGACTGGATTACAAAATGCGAATAGATTTAGCAAATCAATTTCTGTTATTTAAATGATAAAGTTATAACATACTTCAAATAACATAACATGGTATTAAAATGATAATCAAAATCATTGAATGCTATTCCTTAAGCTCTTTGTTGTAGTAGTGTATTGTAATACATGCAAAGCATTACTTCATCTCCTACTACTGCTACTCTCCAATGTCCTGGACCTGCTACCTGCTGGACCTTGTACACCTGAACATTGAGATCGGTGCAAAAGACCCACCAGTACGCCAAAACGTGCCTGACCCACTCCTACCAGTCTGGCGTGGCCAGACCGTGCATTTAGCCAGACCCTGCATTAGACCAGATCGTTTCCCCGCGGTGTGGTGGGTAGCTAAAGGGCCTGGCTATGCCAGACTATGCTCCTACTGCGTGACTTTCTAATATAGCAGTAATCTTGGTAGCCCTAGGCAACGTAGCTGCGACTCCATCTACTGTGTAATTGACGTGAGTGAGGATCCGTCGAAGCCAGTTGCCAGTGTGGATTTCAACAAGCCTCTGTGAAGGCAGATAAAACGAACAAGAAAAATTGTTGTTTTGTTTGTTGTTTTATAATCACTAATATCTTTAAAAAAATAATTTGAAATCAAAACAAATGAATGGTACAGCTACCTATAATAGTTGTGGTGCAGGTATAGTAGGTGAATTAGTCAGTGGGCAAGTTTACAACTATGTATGCATCAAGCTGCTTCCAAGCAAGCAATTCTTCTCTTATATACAGTCCAAGCCTTCTAATAAAATATCCCAATATATGTCCATATTCCACATCTGGCCAAATACTCTACTCTCCCCAAAAGTGTGGTTATTTGATTCACTGTAGGGATCATCTTTCTCTCCTAGCCCAATTAAATCAAGTTTCTCTAAGTATCTAGTCTTAGCTGGCTGTTGCAAGTCTTGAATGTTTTCACTCAAGCCGCCACCGGTCTTTTTGCCTACCACTCACGCACGCATGCGCGTTATATGGAATTTTTATGGCTTCCGAAAATGCCCTATTCGACCCTCGTTATCGTTGTTTCGCGAATTTGTACTATTGCGGCTTGGGAATAACTAGCTACAGTTACACCCTGAAAATGGTAGAAACTTTGCTAAGTGAGACTATAAAAGAGCCCCAAAGTATTCATAGTTCCTGAAAGAAGAATAGAAACAACTGTAAAATACAGCTCAAGATGAAGCTGATCTTAGCAGTGTTAGCCTCGACCCTTCTAATTTGTGAGTGCGCTTTTCAAACTGAGGATGAGATTTCTAATTCACTGGCTGCTTACGAGAAATTTCTCCGAGCAACAACTCGCAATGGTATAATTTTATTATTGTTATGATAATGAAACCATCTTCGAAGTGTTTTACTCCGCAGGTACTTCGGCTAAAGACTACGGTTGCTGTCCTGTGATTGTCCGCAACTGTGAGGGAACGGGAACAGTGATAGAGCCATTTACAGGGTGGCGGGGTAACGTAGCAGCGATAATTGATTGGGGATGTACAGAATGGACGCCCTGTGGCTGTACACCTAAGGGAAGACAGTGCACAATTGAAGATAAAAACTTTATGTACGTTAATTGTAACTAATAGCCAAACAGGAATCGAATTGCAACTAGTAACCAAACTGGTAGCAATTTTATGCTGCTTTTAATTTTTATATTTACAGTTGGTACGTGAACTGGGGCGACGGTGACTCTGATTTCGACAGGATGGAGGATCTGGGCCCCTTTCAAGTAACCCACCAGTACAAGCACATAGATCGCTGGTATAGAGTCACCGTCCTATTCTGCAGTGATCCTACTGGTCGGTCACAGGATCGTTGTTGCGATGAAATATACAAATACATCTACGTCGAGGAAGACCCTAAACTACAGAAGACTGCCTCTTAAACACAAGGCCATTATTTTACTTTCGGGGTTTTGTTAGTTGTTTTATTTATAAAAAGTTTATACATCTGATGATTAGAGTTTTACAAAAATTATGCCAGGATAATTTTGAGCATAAGGAGTGCTCTTGGCATAAGGGCATCAGACCCTTTACCTACCGCTTAGGTAAAGGTTTGGCCACGGGGGGACTACATAAAAGCGGAATAATGCAGGTATAATAACTGAAAAGAGCATAGCTTACTAGATAGTAGATATTTTTTGAAGATCAGTAAAGCCTTATAATCAGACTTTTTTGAGAAAAATTAATCAGTTCAATGAAAATTGCATTACTTGATAAAATTTGCAGAACTAAAATCATTTTATGGAATAAAGCTTACCAATTTGATAAAACAGTTGGCTAAAATTTAGTCGTTTTTTCATATTATAACATGTAGTGTTTTTTAGTTAACTAAAACTAAAACTGAAACCACTTAGTTTTGGGGTATTTTTGGTAGCGTAGGTCCTCGATTATCGCCCCGACTTTGCCCCTCTGGACTTACCAGGTTCCAGACTTGCTTTTATCCTTACTGGAGTAACTTCACAATACAAACAATGCTTCCTCTATAAAGTAGCATCATGTTAGTATTGCTACTAATAAATACAATGGAGCTTTCAACCGCTGAACAGGAGCTCCCCGCACCTATCAATTATCGCTAGGGGCACCCGATTATCGGCCGCCCGTAGACTTTGTATACCAGCATTATCGGCCTCTCCAACTCTCTTTGTTACGGAGTCGTCACGAAGAAAAACTATGCTAGGAGGGCCCAATATGAACGTATAAATCAGGCTGAATACCCTTTACCATAAAAATTTCACGATTTTCTTAGTGTAGAAAAAAAAATTATTTTAAGGTATTTTTTATATATGGTACATAACAAGAAGACTTTGACATAAGAAAATGAGGAAAAAATGAGTTATTATGGGATTGAATTTTGTATTAGCACAAGAGAAAAATTTGGTGATGAAATGAGACAAGAAAATGTTATAATTTTATTTAGCACAACTGACAAAGATGATCACTCGAACTAGAATCTTCATAATCAATGCAGTCTTCATGTATCCACCTGTCACACTTACATTGAAGCCATTGGCGATCTGTACCAGCGTCGTCATCATAATTTCCAAGACAGACACAACAAATGTCTGAAAAAACTGTAGAATCAATCTTGTTCTTCTTAGTCCTTCTAGAACTGACTATGTCTTGTGCCTGCCTCTTTGATCCTCTTCTAGTGTCTTCATTTTCTACCATCACTGAACACCTTGTAGCAACTGTGTCTGTTGCACTTTTGGCCTTTTCCTTTGATGGTTTCTTCGCTGCTTTCTCCATCTCTTTAGCTTTTTACTGCTTTTCTTTCGGCCCACTTTTTTTTGCCAATTCTTCACTTTTCCTCTTCTTTTAATCTTTTCTTTTCCAAATTTTCCAGGCGTCGTTTCTCTTTGTTTTCAGCTTCTTCTTGTTTGTTTTTTTCCTTTCCTTATCTTTCAATATCTTTAAGCATTCATCACTAGTGAGGACTCTAGCTTTTCCTGTTTTCTTTAGTTTGCTTGACCCAGATGAAGTGGGAAGTGTAAGAAAACTTGACAATGGTGAAGTACGCCCGAGCAAATTACAGGAAGTGCTGCCATGAGAGGAAGTGTTTGGAGAAATTCCCGAAACTCTGGAAGTGTTTGCTTGAGAACTACAGGATGAAGGTGAAGTCACTGAAGGAGGTGAGGAGTAGGTAGAGGTTACTGGAAAACTAGAAAAAGATGTGGTCTGAGGCCAACAGGAAGAAATTACAGTGGAGGTCACTGTAGAATTCACTTGAGGACTGGAAAATGAAGGAGGACTAGAAGAAGTGGAGATCACTGTAGACGACACTGGAGGACTGGAAGATGAAGGAGGACCAGAAGAAGTGGAGATGACTGTAGACAACACTGGAGGACTGGAAGATGAAGGAGGACCAGAAGAAGTGGAGATGACTGTAGACGACACTGGAGGACTGGAAGATGAAGGAGGACCAGAAGAAGTGGAGATCACTGTAGACGACACTGGAGGACTGGAAGATGAAGGAGGACCAGAAGAAGTGGAGATCACTGTAGACGACACTGGAGGACTGGAAGATGAAGGAGGACCAGAAGAAGTGGAGGACAATGTAGACGGCACTGGAGGACTTGAAGATACCACCAGATAGTTTACTGGAGAAGCACATAAAGATCTGTCACTTGAATCAGACTCAGAAAAAAGAATTGGGGTTCCAGGCACACTATCCGGAACTTCTGTAACACATGCATTTGGATGATTGATCTTCAACCAAGAGTCATACCTCGAATTTGGTAAGTCATATTGTTCTTCAAACCACTGTGCAAACTTCAACTCCTCCTCCACAGAAAAACTCACTTCATTGTTCAATGCAATGTCGATAATTGACTCGTTCGCCCCAGACTCCAAAACACTGGACATCTCTAAATCAGAATCAAGCTCAGCATCATCAGGATTATCTGCTTGAAGTGCATTAGAAGCTTCTTCTTCTTCTTCTGTAATGTTATTACCTGTATGACAAATATATGCACACACAAGCTAATAATGTTACAATAATAGTAATAAAAAAAACAATAAAATAATAATAATAATAAAATAATAATAACAATAATGAAATATTAATAATAGCTAATAATGTTACAATAATAATAATAATAATAAAACAATAAAATAATAATAATAATAAAATAATAATAATAGCTAATAATGTCACAATAATAATAACCAATAAAATAATAATAATAATTACAACGGTTTTTTATGCTAAACAAAGACTTACTAGTGGGTTGAATAGCATTAGGGTTAAAGGGAAATACTCCTGTCTTCTTAAATCCACTACACAAATTAGCAGGAATTACAGCTAACAGCCATGCTTTTTTAAATATTGAGCAGAAGTTGAACTTATTTATAACGAGACCAGGGTTTTTGCGATAGAATTTGTGGCACTCATTTCTCCATCTTGCCTTCAATGAACCAAACAGACTCACATCCAGAGGTTGACATTCATGGGTGGTGTGCGGAGGGAGACAAAAAATGACGACACCTTTTTTCTTTGCATACTCAATGGAAGTTGGTTTAAAATGGGAACTATGACCATCCAATAACAGTAGGATAGGACGATGTGGTGTAACGTTTGAAAGAAAGTGCTCGTCCAACCAAAACTGGAATAGTTCTTGGTCAATCCACCCATTGTCACTCACTGCATAACGAGTGCCAGAGACTTCATCAGTGCACCACTGGGGATTAATCTGCTTTGCTGCAAAAATTATAAATGGTGGCAATATCTGACCGGTTGCACTACCACATCCAACTACTGTTACTTGAGCTTTGGTTCCAGAAGTTCTGTACCGTACCTTCTTCTGTCCCTTTTTTGCTATTACTTTCGGTGGTCATGGTTCTAGAGGCATACCTGTCTCATCCATGTTATAAATTGCTTCTGGGTGTCCATAAAAATTGT
>WLWD01005139.1_pt1 | contig 13446 bp, 9 predicted proteins | sample 6712731 | NCBI WGS metagenome assembly WLWD01 (sample SAMN12718690, study PRJNA576275) | sponge metagenome | isolation source: marine sponge | host: Mycale hentscheli | place: New Zealand: South Island, Marlborough, Capsize Point | collected 2014-11-01
AATTAGCATATTTTAGAGTCGGACGTGTCCAGTGGACTAAAATGAAACGAGAGAAACTGCCGTGAACCATGTAATTAGCATATTTTAGAGTCGGACGTGTCAAGTAGACTAAAACGATACGAGAGGAACTGCCGCAGACCATGTAATTAGCATATTTTAGAGTCGGACGTGTCCAGTAGACAAAAATGAAACGAGAGAATCTGCCGGGGATTATGTAATTAGCATGTTTTAGAGTCGGACGTGTCCAGTGGACTAAAATGAAACGAGAGAAACTGCCGGCCACCATGTAATTAGCATATTTTAGAGTCAGACGTCTCCAGTGGACAAATATGAAACGAGAGAAACTGCCAGGGACCATGTAATTGTCATATTTTGGAGTCGGACGTGTCCAGTGGACTATAATGAAACGAGAGAAACTGCCGGCGACCATGTAATTAGCATATTTTAGAGTCGGACGTGTCCAGTGGACAAAAATGAAACGAGAAAAACTGCCAGGGACCATGTAATTATCATATTTTAGAGTCGGACGTGTCCAGTAGATAAAAATGAAACGAGAGAAACTGCCAGGGACCATGTAATTAGCATATTTTAGAGTCGGACGTGTCCAGTGGACAAAAATGAAACGAGAGAAACTGCCAGGGACCATGTAATTGTCATATTTTAGAGTCGGACGTGTCCGGTGGACAAAAATGAAACGAGAGAAACTGCCAGGGACCATGTTATTAGCATATTTTAGAGTCGGACGTGTCCAGTGGACAAAAATGAAACGAGAGAAACGGCCGTGTACAATGTAATTAGCATATTTTGGAGTCCGACGTGTCCAGTGGACTAAAATGAAACGAGAGGAACTGCCGGGGACCATGTAATTAGCATATTTTAGAGTCGGACGTGTCCAGTAGACTAAAATGAAACGACAGAAACTGCCGTGGACCATGTAATTAGCCTATTTTAGAGTCGGAAGTGTCCAGTGGACTAAAATGAAACGACAGAAACTGCCGTGGACGTTGTAATTAGCATATTTTAGAGTCGGACGTTTCCAGTGGACTAAAATGAAACAAGAGAAACTGCCGTGGACCATGTATTTAGCATATTTTAAAGTCCGACGTGTCCAGTGGACTAAAATGAAACAAGAGGAACTGCCGGGGACCATGTAATTAGCATATTTTAGAGTCGGACGTGTCCAGTGGACAAAAACGAAATGAGAGAAACTGCCGTGGACCATGTAATTAGCATATTATAGATTTGGACGTGTCCATTGGACTAAAATGAAACGACAGAAACTGCCGTGAACCATGTAATTAGCATATTTTAGAGTCGGACGAGTCCAGTAGACTAAAACGATACGAGAGAAACTGCCGCGGACCATGTAATTAGCATATTTTAGAGTCGGACGTGTCCAGTAGACAAAAATGAAATGAGAGAATCTGCCGGGGATTATGTAATTAGCATGTTTTAGAGTCGGACGTGTCCAGTGGACTAAAATGAAACAAGAGGAACTGCCAGGGACCATGTAATTAGCATATTTTGGAGTCCGACGTGTCCAGTGGACTAAAATGAAACGAGAGGAACTGCTGGGGACCATGTAATTAGCATATTTTAGAGTCGGACGTGTCCAGTGGACTAAAATGAAACGACAGAAACTGCCGTGGACCATGTAATTAGCATATTTTAGAGTCGGACGAGTCCAGTAGACTAAAACGATACGAGAGAAACTGCCGCGGACCATGTAATTAGCATATTTTAGAGTCGGACGTGTCCAGTAGACAAAAATGAAACGAGAGAATCTGCCGGGGATTATGTAATTAGCATGTTTTAGAGTCGGACGTGTCCAGTGGACTAAAATGAAACAAGAGAAACTGCCAGGGACTATGTAATTGTCATATTTTGGAGTCGGACGTGTCCAGTGGACTAAAATGAAACGAGAGAAACTGCCGTGGACCATGTAATTAGTATATTTTAGAGTCGGACGTGTCCAGTGGACTAAAATGAAACGAGAGAAACTGCCGGCCACCATGTAATTAGCATATTATAGAGTCGGACGTGTCCAGTGGACAAATATGAAACGAGAGAAACTGCAAGGGACCATGTAATTGTCATATTTTGGTGTCGGACGTGTCCAGTGGACTAAAATGAAACGAGAGAAACTGCCGGCGACCATGTAATTAGCATATTTTAGAGTCGGACGTGTCCGGTGGACAAAAATGAAACGAGAGAAACTGCCAGGGACCATGTAATTGTCATGTTTTAGAGTCGGACGTGTCCAGTGGACAAAAATGAAACGAGAGAAACTGCCAGGGACCATGTTATTAGCATATTTTAGAGTCGGACGTGTCCAGTGGACAAAAATGAAACGAGAGAAACTGCCAGGGACCATGTAATTGTCATGTTTTAGAGTCGGACGAGTCCAGTGGACAAAAATGAAACGAGAGAAACTGCCAGGGACCATGTTATTAGCATATTTTAGAGTCGGACGTGTCCAGTGGACAAAAATGAAACGAGAGAAACTGCCAGGGACCATGTAATTGTCATGTTTTAGAGTCGGACGAGTCCAGTGGACAAAAATGAAACGAGAGAAACTGCCAGGGACCATGTAATTAGCATATTTTGGAGTCCGACGTGTCCAGTGGACAAAAATGAAACGAGAGAAACTGCCAGGGACCATGTTATTAGCATATTTTAGAGTCGGACGTGTCCAGTGGACAAAAATGAAACGAGAGAAACTGCCAGGGACCATGTAATTGTCATGTTTTAGAGTCGGGCGAGTCCAGTGGACAAAAATGAAACGAGAGAAACTGCCAGGGACCATGTTATTAGCATATTTTAGAGTCGGACGTGTCCAGTGGACAAAAATGAAACGAGAGAAACTGCCAGGGACCATGTAATTGTCATGTTTTAGAGTCGGACGAGTCCAGTGGACAAAAATGAAACGAGAGAAACTGCCAGGGACCATGTAATTAGCATATTTTGGAGTCCGACGTGTCCAGTGGACTAAAATGAAACGAGAGGAACTGCTGGGGACCATGTAATTAGCATATTTTAGAGTCGGACGTGTCCAGTGGACTAAAATGAAACGACAGAAACTGCCGTGGACCATGTAATTAGCCTATTTTAGAGTCGGAAGTGTCCAGTGGACTAAAATGAAACGACAGAAACTGCCGTGGACGTTGTAATTAGCATATTTTAGAGTCGGACGTGTCCAGTTGACTAAAATGAAACAAGAGAAAATGCCGTGGACCATGTAATTAGCATATTTTGGAGTCCGACGTGTCCAGTGGACTAAAATGAAACAAGAGGAACTGCCGGGGACCATGTAATTAGCATATTTTAGAGTCGGACGTGTCCAGTGGACAAAAACTGTGGGGGAGTGTCTGTGGTTGTAAGGCACAGGCGTGTATCTCCCACAGGTGGTATATTAGTTTGTCGAAGGACCAGGCGATAAGACCCCAATCGCCAGCGGTACACTCAGAACGCAGCCGCTGTCGCAATGCAATTGCAGCCTTGTTCTAAGCTCCTAAAAGCGGCTATTATCCCTGTTGGTGTTAGAGACTTTGGGTTTTAAACTTATCAGACAATTGTACATTGGAATTACAGAACATATAAGCAAAGTGTGTGATACAAGTTGCTATGGGTTGGTGGTTACGGTGATAAATGGAAGTGTAGTAAGTGTGGCTAGACATGAATATGATTAAGTTGTAAATGGTAAGGCATGGCATTTGATGATTGAGTTCTCTTGGTCTGGGTTAGGTCCCAGACATCCTCCGGGCCTGGGTTGAGGTAGTGGTGGAGGTTTCTTCTTAGTAGAAGGGCACAATCTTGCAGGTTAATTGGACGTAGGTACGCCCGTGACATCGGAGTGTGATCGCTCGGACTTCACCGTCGTCGCCGGGGTGGATCTTCTCTACTTTTGCCAGGGGCCAATCCCTGGTCTTGAGGGTTTCGTCTTTTACAAAGACTATGTCTCCGACTTGTAGTCGGCGGCCTGCCTGACACCATTTGGAGCGTTGGGCGCATGATGCGAGGTAGGAGGCCGTCCACTGTTGCCAGAGGTCTGCAGTCAGTCTGCTTGTGAGGTTCCATCTTCTTAGGCTGCTTAGTTTTCCAGTAGGTGGGCTAGGTGTTGGAGGTGCCACCAGAGGTCGTCCAATCAGGAAGTGTCCGGCTGTCAGGAACGCTCCCTCAGAGGCTTCGTCTGTGTGGAGTGGCTGGAGAGGTCTGGAGTTCAGGATCGCCTCCGCTTCGAGTAGCACGGTTAGTAGCTCGTCGTAACGCAGGGCGTGAGGCTGGAGGTTTTTCCTCAGGAGGGTCTTCATAGATTTCACGGCGGCTTCCCAGAGACCGCCGAAGTGTGGGGCTCTGGGAGGTATGAGGTGCCAAGTTATGCCGTGTGCCTGAGTAAAGCCTGATATGGCTTCTGTAGTCTCTTTGGATTCTGTGAGCTTCTGAAGTTCACGGATCTCCTCCCGGGCGCCGATAAAGTTCGTCCCGTTGTCTGAGAAGAGGTGGGATGGGCAGCCGCGTCTGGCCACAAAACGGCGGAGTGTGGCCAAGAATTCTTCAGTAGAAAGTGAGACACACAGCTCGAAGTGCACGGCTTTCGTGACCATGCAAACGAAGACTGCGGCGTACGTTTTGACCAAGACCGGCTTCCTGGTGTAGCCCTGGCGGAGGACGAAGGGTCCCACAAAGTCTACCCCGGTGCGGTCGAAGGGTGGGGCTGGAGTGGTACGGCTGGAAGGCAACATGCCCATGGCATGAGTGAGCGGGCGAGCGTAGGCTCGCTGGCAGGAGGGGCAACGTCTGCTGATGAACTTGAGGAGGTTTCGTAAGTTGGGGATAAAGTAGGTCGTGACCAGGATGGAGTGGAGGGCAGAGATCCCGGCATGGCTGTACGTGACGTGGAGGGTGGCCACTAGAAGCCTTGTCAGCGGCGACTTCGGAGAGAGTGGGATCAGCTTGGATGGCTGGGATGGTTTGGATGGGTTTCTGACTCTGCTGGAAAGTTGCAGGTATCCTTGGTCTGAGATGGACAGTCCGAACTTGTGTAGGGCGTTGGATTTCGGTAGAGATGATGTGCTGAGTGCAGCATGGTAGGCGTCAGGCAGACTTTGTAGCTGAGCCAGTTTGAAGAGGAGGGCCTTGGCGTCTGAGGTCTCTTCAGAGGTGAGGTGGGTGACGGAGGCGTCAGGAGGTTTCCTGCGCAGACGACGGATCCAGGCAATAACCCTGACAAGTCTGTGAAAGGACGAGAACCGGGACCATAGGTCGTCGAGGAACTTGGATTGAGAAGTTGGCATAAATGTGGAGGGTTTGATGATAGCGGCACAGATGGCGGCAGATGGCTTAGAGAGTTTGTGAGTCGGCCAAGCAGATGGAGGCAGGGAAAGCCACGGGGGTCCTGACCACCAGAGACTAGAGGCAATCAGGTCTGGAGCACTCATGCCCCGACTAGCGAGGTCTGCAGGGTTCTCTGCTGAACGGACGTGTCTCCAAAGTTTGGGAGGCACGAGGGTTTGGATGGCATGGACTCTGTTAGCTACGAATCGGTCCAGTTGGGAGGGATGCTTCGGTAGCCAGTATAACACAATCTCGCTGTCCGTCCAGGCGAAGACGTGGCTCAGCGGGACGTCCAGGATGGCGGCGGTGTGATGTAGCAGTTTGGCGAGGAGGTGGGCTCCTAACAATTCGGACTTGGGTATGGTCATCGGTTTCACAGGTGCGACACGGGCTTTGGCCGTCACTAAGGAGACAGAAGTGGATCCATCCCCGTGGGCTGACCGCAAGTAGATCGCTGCGCCGTAGGCGAGGGCGGAGGCATCGCAGAAACCGTGAAGAGCTATGGACGTGGGTTGGCTGGTGGAGCCTGAGAGGCGTCTCGGGATTGAATGGGAGAGGATGGTCGGTAAATCTGACAACCAGGCTATCCATTTCTCTTGGAGGTCCCTGGGCACGGGCTTATCCCAGGGTAGGTCTCTTCTCCAGGTGTCCTGAAGGATGATTCTGGCAAGGATGATGGTGGGACAGAAGAGGCCTAAGACATCAAAGACGGCAGCAGTTCCGGAGGCAATGGATCTCTTTGTAACGTGGGAGGTGTCCGGCTGAGGGGGGACAGCGACATGGAGGGTGTCGGCTTGGGTGTCCCAGTGAATCCCCAGAGCCTTCGGCGACTGTTCCGGCTGGGCAATGGCTGGTGGCTCCGAAGAAGAGTCCAGGAGAGTGGGCGGAGCCAGGGCTCTGACTTCGGGCGAGTTCGACCTCCACTTGCGAAGGGTCATTCCGGCTTGGGTGAGGAGGTCGCAGAGTTCTTTTCTGAGATGGTCTGCAGCGTCTACGGAGTCCGCTCCTGACAGGAAGTCGTCCACATAGAAGGCAGTCAAGATAGCTTTAGAAGCTAGAGGGTGTGATGTCGAGTAAATGTTGGCTAGGTGATGAAGGACTTGCGTCGCGATGTACGGCGAGCAGTTGACCCCGAACGTTAGGCGTTCCATCCTGCAGTCCCGCACGTCTCCCCGGGCGTCTCTCATCAGGAACCTGTGGAGGTCTCGGTCCTCCAGGTTGAGGGCGATCTCCCTAAACATTTTCGATATGTCCGCCGACAAGCCGATTGGGTGAAGGCGGAACCTGATGAGGACGTCTGTGAGGGGTGGGTACAGGTTGGGTCCGGTCAGCAAGCAGTCGTTCAACGAAACTCCGGTGGACGAGACGGCCGAGGCGTCGAAAACAGCTCTGCACTTAGTGGTGGAGGATGACTCTTTAAACACACCGTGCACCGGCAGATAGAAGCACGGTGAGTTGTGCAGTTCTTCTGGTGGGATGAAGTGGGCATGTCCCAGGTCGACATACTCTCTGAGGACGTTATTGAAAGCGTCCAACTTGTCTTTAGCCGACAGTGAGCGTTCGTTCGAGAGCAGTCTCTTGTATGCCTGGCGTCTGGAGTCCCCCAGCATCGGTGGATTGGAGACTCGTGGAAGGGAAACGGAGAAGCGGCCATCAATGCGCTGGACCGTGTCGTAGAAATGTTGTACTGCTTTGCTGTCTTCAGGAAAGCAGGACGGGGCTTCGGGCACCTGGTCCAGCTCCCAGAGCTTGGTTAGCTTGGAGTTCAACTCGTCTGGTAGAGCACTTTGGAAGGAGGCAGCGTTGGCCCCTACCGGAAGTTTTGTCGAGCAGGGACCTGAGACACTGAGTCCGAATGGGGTTTGGAATAATCGTAATCCGTCTACTTTGCGTGGGCCTTCGGTGACGCAGTCGTCTATGTCGGAAACGCCGATGAATATGTCGATCGCTCCCCCAAAGTTCGGATCAGCCAGTGTAGCATCCTTGAGGCATGGAGTTTTGAGAATCTCATCCCTGTTAGGAGGGACAGTAGTCGAAATTAAGTTGGGGACTACGATGAAGTTGATGGGTCTGGATTTGAAGGTGCGGCAGTGGGAAACGAGTGGAGTTACGACGTAGAATTTGGAGTTAATACGTCCTGAGGTGCACGAGATCGACATCGGCTGTGGGTAGCGCTTGAGCTTCAAGTGTGTAGCCAGCTCCTCCGTCATCAATGAGGCACCCGCACCAGAATCAAACATAGCTCTGGCTTTGGCGGTGTGGAAGTCATTCTCGAGGGACACTACCACAGTGTTGGGGAAGGCGGTGTCCATCGGAGGCGAGGCAGGCGAGGTAGGAGCAGGAGGGTTGTCGACGACGGCGGCCGCGTTGGAGGTGGAGGGGGCGGACGTCGAAGACTGTTCACGATCTTTGTGCAGTAGGGAGTGGTGTTTACCACCGCAGTGTCGGCAGGAGAACTTGCTGGGGCATTGTCTACATCCGTGCCTGTCCAAAAAGCAGTTTATGCACAGACATTTGTCCCGGACCGTCTTATTCCTCTTCTCAACGTCAAGTGCGATGAACGTGGGGCAGCGATTGAGCTGGTGGGACTCCCCGCAGGCAACGCACTTGGGGCTTGGCCGTGGGCGCAGGGAGCGTATCGCCGGTGACGAAGAGAGGGGAACTGGGGTAGAGATGGTGGCGTGCTGGGGCAGCGAGGAGATGGCGGCCGTCGGAGGCGTCGCATGATTAGAGTCCTGGGGCGGGACCTGAGACGGGCGCATGTGGCAGATCTTGTTGTTGGCAAACTCTGCCCAGTCGTCGAGGTCTGGGTTCTTGATCTTGGCAATGTGTTGCTGCCAATCACGGCTCATCTGGGGGTCTAGTCTAGACTTGATCAGGTAGGTGAGGAACTGTGATAGCGAGTTCCCGATGTGAGCTGCGAGAGACTTGTGTCCTCTGACGACGCGTTGTACGGAGTCCTGGAGGCTGCTGAAGGACTCAGTGATCGGTGGAAGGTTGAGCATCCGTTCGAGAAGGAGTGGGACTACGACCTCTGCCCGTCCGAAGTACTGTTGGAGCTGAGCTAGGCTGTCTTTAACAGAGGCAGTAGGGTCATCCTGAAGGATACGCCGTCCTTCAGGGTGTAGAATGGCGGTTGCTAGGATGGAGCATTTGTCCGCCTCACTGAAGGTCTCCGCCCTGGTTGTGAGGGTGGAGTCAAAGAGTGCCTCGAAGTTGGCCCAACCCAGAGGGTCTCCTTGAATTTCGGAAGATCCACATTGAGTGGGGCCATACGGCTGGTGGGTGGTGGTCGATCCGTGTAACGATCAGTAGATGTGGTGGCAGCAGGAGTAGATGACGTAGTTGGGACCCTGTTGATGGCTTCAACGAGGAGGTCTTTCACGGAAGTGGCGATGTCCGCAAGTTGTGCAGAGCGGGGAGACAGAGCAGACTTGGAGCAGAAGGTGGCATGTAGGTCCTGGAGGGCTTTCAGCTGGCTACGAACCTCCGGAGAGGAAAAGTCACGTAGGCTGAGAAAATCTTCTAGTCGTTTAGTTGCGACCTTGCCCAGATCATAAGCTTGGGCCAGTGTGAGGAAGGCTTTCCCCTCAATGTCGAGGTTGGAATTGATTTCGTTGTGTCTTTCGCGTTCCATATATTCTGCTTCTAGGGCGTCCGCGTCCTCAGCGACTGCAACCTCCACAGAGTCTTGGAGTTTGTCGAGGATGGCGACTTCTTTGTCGAGGTCACGGAGGAAGGCTTCTCCGCGGGCCAGGGCATGGTCAGACAGGTCACTGTCATAGAGGTTAGAGAGGCGTTTGCCTAGTCTGGTGATGGCGCCTCTGCGGTGTCCGCGTTGTCTGCGGAGCAGGTTCAAAGACGGGGGGTGAGTAGCTTCATCAGTCATAGTGGAGTAGGTAGTATAGAGAAGTGCGAAGAAGACCCTGTTGCTTTATGGACAGAGGTCGGCTTCGTGATCGAGTAGTAATGGCCCAGTGGTAGAGGAATGCCGAAACGTCTGGTGGCTCGAAGGACCAAATGTGGGGGAGTGTCTGTGGTTGTAAGGCACAGGCGTGTATCTCCCACAGGTGGTATATTAGTTTGTCGAAGGACCAGGCGATAAGACCCCAAACGCCAGCGGTACACTCAGAACACAGCCGCTGTCGCAATGCAATTGCAGCCTTGTTCTAAGCTCCTAAAAGTGGCTATTATCCCTGTTGGTGTTAGAGACTTTGGGTTTTAAACTTATCAGACAATTGTACATAGGAATTACAGAACATATAAGCAAAGTGTGTGATACAAGTTGCTATGGGTTGGTGGTTACGGTGATAAATGGAAGTGTAGTAAGTGTGGTTAGACATGAATATGATTAAATTGTAAATGGTAAGGCATGGCATATGATGATTGAGTTCTCTTGGTCTGGGTTAGGTCCCAGACAAAAACGAAATAAGAGAAACTGCCGTGGACCATGTAATTAGCATATTATAGATTTGGACATGTCCATTGGACTAAAATGAAACGAGAAAAACTGCCAGGGACCATGTATTTGTCTTATTTTAGAGTCGGACGTGTCCTGTGTACAAAAATGAAACGACAGAAACTGCCGTGGACCATGTAATTAGCATATTTTAGAGTCGGACGTGTCCTGTGGACAAAAATGAAACGACAGAAACGGCCGTGAACCATGTAATTAGCATATTTTAGAGTCGGACGTGTCCAGTGGACTAAAATGAAACGAGAGAAACTGCCGGGGACCATGTAATTAGCATATTTTAGAGTCGGACGTATCCAGTGGACAAAAATGAAACGAGAGAAACTGCCAGGGACCATGTAATTAGAATATTTTAGAGTCGGACGTGTCCAGTGGACTAAAATGAAACAAGAGAAACTGCCAGGGACCATGTAATTAGCATATTTTAGAGTCGGACGTGTCCAGTGGACTAAAATGAAACGAGAGAAACTGCCGTGAACCATGTAATTAGCATATTTTAGAGTCGGACGTGTCTAGTAGACTAAAATGATACGAGAGAAACTGCCGCGGACCATGTAATTAGCATATTTTAGAGTCGGACGTGTCCAGTGGACAAAAATGAGACGAGAGAATCTGCCGGGGATTATGTAATTAGCATGTTTTAGAGTCGGACGTGTCCAGTGGACTAAAATGAAACGAGAGAAACTGCCAGGGACCATGTAATTGTCATATTTTGGAGTCCGACGTGTCCAGTGGACTAAAATGAAACGAGAGAAACTGCCAGCGACCATGTAATTAGCATATTTTAGAGTCGGACGTGTCCAGTGGACTAAAATGAAATGAGAGAAAATGCCAGGGACCATGTAATTGTCATATTTTAGAGTCGGACGTGTCCAGTGGACAAAAATGAAACGAGAGAAACTGCCAGGGACCATGTTATTAGCATATTTTAGAGTCGTACGTGTCCAGTGGACAACAATGAAACGAGAGAAACGGCCGTGGACCATGTAATTAGCATATATTAGAGTCGGACGTGTCCAGTGGACTAAAATGAAATGAGACCCTAACAAAAATGTTGTATGCATGCTGCACACATTCGTGCTGCCTTACTGCACTCATCATGTACATATGCAGCACATGTGCTGCAGGTGTAATGCTGCTATCAAGCATGTATGCTGCATACAGAAAAATTGAAACAGCGCCTCACACGTGCCACATATGTGCATATGAGGTATGCATGTGTGCACAAAAAAGCATGCCACATGTGTGCATTCTCTTGTATGCTATACATGCGCAGTGGCATGTATGCCACTCATGAGTTGTGTACCCTTCTACTTGCATGCTGCATGCCTGTGGCGCGTTTCAATTTTTGTGTATGTGGCACACAAGTACGTTTTTGTGTGCTACTCATACGCAGCTACATGCATGCCACTCATAAGTTCTGATATCCTTCTATTTGCATGCTGCATGCCTATGGCGTGTTTCAATTTTTGTGTATGTGGCACACAAGCACTATGGTATATTTCTGCATGTCTGCCTGGTAGATGTGGTACATGTGCTGCATATCTGCCTGGTAGACGTGGTACATGTGCTGCATATCTGCCTGGTAGACGTGGTACATGTGCTGCATGTCTGCCTGGTAGATGTGGTACATGTGCTGCATGTCTGCCTGGTAGACGTGGTACATGTGCTGCATATCTGCCTGGTAGATGTGATACATGTGCTGCATGTCTGCCTGGTAGATGTGGTACATGTGCTGCATGTCTGCCTGGTAGATGTGGTACATGTGCTGCATGTCTGCCTGGTAGACGTGGTACATGTGCTGCATGTCTGCCTGGTAGATGTGGTACATGTGCTACATGTCTGCCTTGTAGATGTGGTACATGTGCTGCATGTCTGCCCGGTAGATGTTTGGTAGATGTGGTACATGTCTGCCTGGTAGATGTGTTACATGTGCTGCATGTCTGCATGGTAGATGTGTTACATGTGCTGCATGTCTGCCTGGTAGATGTTGGTACTCTGCCGTCGCTGTAGAGCTGGAATGAGTCAGGAAGTGGGAGCGCACACAACTCAAGCGAATACTATTGCCTTTATGAAAAGTTATAAGTAAGGAATCTAGTACAGTACTTATGTATGACGCACGGTGATACATGCATTGGGTTTGAGTGGGTATGAATAACATTAATGTAAATGCGATTTGGTAAGGGTCGATGTGGTATCGTGGGTAAATTAACATGCACATGGCACAATAGCAACATGCACATGGCACAATAGCAACATGCACATAAGTGTTTGATATGCATGTGGCATAGTAGCAATATGCACATGTGTATCTGACATGCAAGCAACATAGCACCAGAATGCACGTGCGTATTTGACATGCATGTAGCATAGTAGCAGCATGCACATGTGTACTTGACATGCATGTAGCATAGTAGCAGCATGCACATGTGTACTTGACATGCATGCGGCATAGTAGCGACATGAACATGTGTATTTGACATGCATGTAACATAGTAGCAACATGCACATGTGTATTTGACATGCATGTGGCATAGTAGCAACATGCACATGTGTATTTGACATGCATGTGGCATAGTAGCGACATGCACATGTGTATTTGACATGCATGTGGCATAGTAGCAACAGGCATATGTGTACTTGACATGCATGTGGCATAGTAGTGACATGCACATGTGCACCTAACATGCATGTGGCACATAAAACTGTGCACACATGCAAGGCAAATATATGTGACACATGTGTAAACTACATGTGTGCATGCTACTCTCCTTGTGCATACATGCAGGGCACATGCTGCGGTTAAGTACATTTTGCTTACATTTTACGCACAAGTGCAATATGCACATGTGTTGCAATGAATGCATTATAAATGTGGCATACATGCAGCACATATCTATTTTTGTAAGGGGAGAAACTGCCGGGGACCATGTAATTAGCATATTTTAGAGTCGGACGTGTCCAGTGGACTAAAATGAAACAAGAGAAACTGCCAGGGACCATGTAATTGTCATATTTTAGAGTCGGACATGTCCAGTGGACTAAAATAAAACGAGAGAAACTGCTGTGGACCATGTAATTAGCATATTTTGGAGTCCGACGTGTCCAGTGGACTAAAATGAAACGAGAGAAACTGCCTGGGACCATGTAATTAGCATATTTTAGAGTCGGACGTGTCCAGTGGACAAAAATGAAACGAGAGAGACGGCCGTGGACCATGTAATTAGCATATTTTAGAGTCGGACGTGTCCAGTGGACTAAAATGAAACGAGAGAAACTGCCGGGGACCATGTAATTTGCATATTTTAGAGTTGGACATGTCCAGTGGACTAAAATAAAACGAGAGAAACTGCTGTGGACCATGTAATTAGCATATTTTGGAGTCGGACATGTCCAGTGGACTAAAATAAAACGAGAGAAACTGCTGTGGACCATGTAATTAGCATATTTTGGAGTCCGACGTGTCCAGTGGACTAAAATGAAACGAGAGAAACTGCCTGGGACCATGTAATTAGCATATTTTAGAGTCGGACGTGTCCAGTGGACAAAAATGAAACGAGAGAAACGGCCGTGGACCATGTAATTAGCATATTTTAGAGTCGGACGTGTCCAGTGGACTAAAATGAAACGAGAGAAAC
>WLWD01000126.1_pt1 | contig 13445 bp, 6 predicted proteins | sample 6712731 | NCBI WGS metagenome assembly WLWD01 (sample SAMN12718690, study PRJNA576275) | sponge metagenome | isolation source: marine sponge | host: Mycale hentscheli | place: New Zealand: South Island, Marlborough, Capsize Point | collected 2014-11-01
TAGGCAGTGAGCCAGAGAATACATAGGCAGTGAGCCTGAGAATACTAGGCAGTGAGCCTGAGAATACATAGGCGGTGAGCCTGAGAATACATATGCTGTGAGCCTGAGAATACATATGCTGTGAGCCTGAGAATACATAGGCAGTGAGCCTGAGAATACATAGGTAGTGATCCTGAGAATAGTTAGGCAGTGAGCCTGAGAATACATAGGCAGTGAACCTGAGAATACATAGGCAGTGAACCTGAGAATACATAGGCGGTGAGCCTGAGAATACATAGGCAGTGAGCCTGAGAATACATAGGCAGTGAACCTGAGAATACATAGGCAGTGAGCCTGAGAATACATAGGCAGTGAGCCTGAGAATACATAGGTAGTGATCCTGAGAATAGTTAGGCAGTGAACCTGAGAATACATAGGCAGTGAACCTGAGAATACATAGGCAGTGAGCCTGAGAATACATAGGCGGTGAGCCTGAGAATACATAGGCAGTGAGCCAGAGAATACATAGGCAGTGAGCCTGAGAATACTAGGCAGTGAGCCTGAGAATACATAGGCGGTGAGCCTGAGAATACATATGCTGTGAGCCTGAGAATACATATGCTGTGAGCCTGAGAATACATAGGCAGTGAGCCTGAGAATACATAGGTAGTGATCCTGAGAATAGTTAGGCAGTGAGCCTGAGAATACATAGGCAGTGAACCTGAGAATACATAGGCAGTGAACCTGAGAATACATAGGCGGTGAGCCTGAGAATACATAGGCAGTGAGCCTGAGAATACATAGGCAGTGAACCTGAGAATACATAGGCAGTGAGCCTGAGAATACATAGGCAGTGAGCCTGAGAATACATAGGTAGTGATCCTGAGAATAGTTAGGCAGTGAACCTGAGAATACATAGGCAGTGAACCTGAGAATACATAGGCAGTGAGCCTGAGAATACATAGGCGGTGAGCCTGAGAATACATAGGCAGTGAGCCAGAGAATAGATAGGTAGTGAGCCTGAGAATACCTAAGGAGCAAGCTTGAGAAAACATAGGCAGCAAACCTGATAGTGTATGCAAGAATAGATAGGCCCTGGGCGTCAGTGCAAGATTAGGTAGGCAAGTCTGATAGTGCAAGATTGGATGGCAGTGAGTCTGAGAGTGCACAGATAGAGTATGACGATGTGCAACTAGATAGGCAGCAAGTCTGAGTGCGAGGATGGGTAAGAACAAGAACAATACTCAAGCATGACAATACACCAGTGGTGAGTCTGGCTGTGGCAAGGCAGCACACGAGTGCGAGATAGCCGGCGAAACTGATAGTTGGAACTAGATATACGGGTGTGGGACTAGATAGGTGGCTAGTTTGAGTACGAGAATAGATAGGCAGTGAGCCCGAGAGTGCACGAATACATTGGTGAGCTAGAGAGCAAGAATGCCTTAACAGCATTGAGTGTGAAAACAGATAGACAGTAACATGAGTGTGAGAATAGATAGACAGTGAGCCTGATAGTGTGAGAATAGATAGGCAGCTAGCCTGATGGAGTGAGAATAGATGGCAGTGAGTCTGCTGGTGTGAGAATAGACAGGCAGCAAGCCAGATGGTGTGAGAACAGATAGGCAGAAGCCTGATAGTGTGAGAACAGACAAACAGCGAGCCTGAGTGAGAGTGAGAGAATAGATAGACAGCAAGCCTGCGAGTGAGAATGGATGGCAGTAAGTCTGATAGTATGAGAATAGGTAGGCGGTGAGTCTGCTCGTGTGAATAGACAGGCAGCAAGCCTGAGTGAGAAGAATAGACAGGCAGCAAGCCTGAGTGAGAAGAATAGACAGGCAGAGAGCCTGAGTGAGAAGAATAGACAGGCAGCAAGCCTGAGTGAGAAGAATAGACAGGCAGCAAGCCTAAGTGAGAAGAATAGACAGGCAGCGAGCCTGAGTGAGAAGAATAGACAGGCAGCAAGCCTGAGTGAGAAGAATAGACAGGCAGCGAGCCTGAGTGAGAAGAATAGACAGGCAGCAAGCCTGAGTGAGAAGAATAGACAGGCAGCGAGCCTGAGTGAGAAGAATAGACAGGCAGCGAGCCTGAGTGAGAAGAATAGACAGGCAGCGAGCCTGAGTGAGAGTGAGAATAGACAGGCAGGGAGCCTGAGTAAGAGTGAGAGAATAGATGACAGCAAGCCTGCGAGTGAGAGTAGACATGCAGCAAACCTGATAGTGAGAGAATATGAGCCTGATAGTGTAAGACTAGACAGGCGGCGAGCCTAACAGTGAGAGAATAGACGCCCGTGAGCCTGATAGTGCAGAATACATAGGCAGTGAGCCTGAGAGTAAGAAAATAGACATGCAGCAAGAGTGTGAGAATAGACAGGCAGCGAGAGTGAAAGAATAGACAGGCAGAGAGCCTGATCATGTGAGAATAGACAGGCAGCGAGAGTGAGAGAATAGACAGGCAGAGAGCCTGATCATGTGAGAATAGACAGGCAGCGAGAGTGAGAGAATAGACAGGCAGAGAGCCTGATAGTAGCTTCTTAATGGAATTAGTTCTTCTCTGACATAGCATTTATAATAACATCAAATTTTTATCTGCTGAGTTCCTGTTTGTGCACTATTATTTCCTTATATGGTAATTTCTGTCACTTTGTTTGTGCCGTGTGCTTGCTCATGCTCAAAGTGTTAGTATAGAAATAAAATGTGGTATTTCCTTCAAGAAACAGAAAGTTCATAATTTATAGCTATGCTCTACTTTATCCTGAAAGTTAGATGTTTAGGTAACAATAAAGTCTATGTGCAAGCGAGAACCAAAATAACCAGCAAAGCTTATCCAGAACAAGAATCTAGAGTTTTGCAGTAAATAAGCTTCATACTCTACCAGATGGTGAATTGCACTTCACAAGCATGTATTAACTAGTACATATTGCTTGAAAAGTCATATTGAGTGATACTTTAAGAAGTGCAAGTTAGAAACAAGTGACTAGCTGAGTTTTACAAAGCTATGAAAAAACTTTGCATTTAATTACCTTAAAGACTGCATGTTCTGTTGTCAAGAATGCTCAGTAAAGCATCCTCAAAAAAATTCCAGTAGCTTCATGTAGAAGACATGTGTGTAGAACTACTGGATGGAAGACAACTTCCAAATAGTCCAGTGAGTAGTCCTGTTGACACAATACGCCAAGTAATCTGGAGTTCTATGAAGTATTTTTTACAGATAAATGATTGCCAATTTGGCAACTTTGGGAAACTCAGGGAAATCGTGAAAATTTAAAAAGGTAGGAAAATAATATAAGCAACATATGTAGTAATTCTTTGGGGAACCTTCTTAAAGTAGACCAGTCTGCGTGTTTCGTTTCAACTCTGAAAGAAATATTTATAAACAGCCCTAAAACTCTGTAGTCAACTATTAAACAATTATATAGCTATTATTACACATTTTAATCTCTTGCATGAGAACCTCACTCATTAACCTACTGTATACAATACACTATACAAGAACTCTGACTAAGTCATATATTTAATTCAAGCAGAAGTGGCACAATTGAAATTTTGCAGTGTCTGAACTGAAAAATACAATTAGAAAAGAAATCTCCTATGTAATACGTTTCCTTCATAGTCAGTAGTTTATCTGCATCCATTTGGAATTATTGCAATGTATCTAGCCTCAACTTGGATCAGGAATATTTTACATACCCAGGAATTCTATACTAGATATAGTACCTGAAAAAAAAATGTGTTGGATCTGATCAATTTCATGGTGGCTGTCACTAAAGGCTTCTTGTTTAGGATTACACGCTTTCATTTAATTATTCAGCTACTCGCTACATATGAAATATATTTAACAATTCTGGAGACAGTGTAATGCTTCTCATTGCCTTGATTGCTATTGGTTATCCAAATTGGTCAATGGAGACAGCATTCTAGTTTCCTGGATGGTCAACAAATAAGACCTACTTTAGCCTCTGAATCAAGAGATGCATTTTGAGCAGATAAAGAGAGGTGGAGAACATATCATACATGTCCTATCAATTTCATTTTGGAACAGAACAGGCTTGGCTAGTTCCAATATAGCTGTTTTGACAGCTGCTAAAGCTGCTGCAAGTTCTTAGTATGGTGTGAATGTACTTCATCTGGTTATTGGCAAAAGATAGCTATATATGTTACGTGTTGTGAGAATGGTATTATTGTAGATATGAGGCAATAGTAAGAGGACTAAACAATTAGGTGGTAGATTTTAGAATACTCAAATCCTAGCAAAAAGCTATTGCTTCATTGCTCATATCTTCAACTAAAATGCATCAGCCTGCCCTCATGTGTTGAGCATGTGCACCAGCGCATATCCTTCCCATTTGACACTAGCATGTTAAAGTTATCATACCATTGAAATATTATACCAGCTGCTTTAGTGAGTCCCATCATTTGTAATGTAGTAGCATTATCCTCAACATATGTATTTGCTACTAACTCTATGAAACAGTAAATCCATGTCATAGCTATGTAACTCTATCATGGGCAAAATCAGCTATCTTAATTGTATTTTCAAGGCTTGATGTTTTGCAGAGTCCAAGACCTTAACTGGAAACAATAGTATTAAAACCATAAATTCTATACTAGAGGTATTCATATAATCCCTTAGAGTTGACCATAGTTTTGGCAGTTATTTTGCAATTTTCGAAGTGTCTGAGGCCTCAGATTGAAAAAAATACCATCAGAAATGAATTTTGTACACCTAATAACCATGCTGGACATATAACTTGAAAAAAATTTTTTTGGAACCAAGAATATTCATCACGAACAATTAAATTTTCACAATTACCTGGAGTTTTCCAAACTTACCACTTGGGTAAGCCAAGTTAAATTTATTCTAGAACCACTTGGGGATGCAAATCTGTAAAAGTAACTTTCATATAGGATTTTGTAGACTTAAAGCAGCAATTCCAATAATATTTGAGATAAAATTTTCGTTTTTTTTAAAATTTAAAACAAAATGCTCAATATTTCATCACTGGCACTCACCAGATCTGAATTCAGCACAAAAAAATGTGTCTAGAAAAGTCAATCAAACTTACTTTATATCCTAAAACAAGGTTATTGGTGCTCTAGCCTGGACTATTTATTTGGTGGAAATCTAACTACATATATGTACTAGAACCGCCTACCCATGCTCTCTATAATGCCACACTGGCAATAGTGTAGTGTGGCTTATGAGTCCCAAGACACATCCAGCACTACAGTTCATTCTCTAATCTCTCTCATTATGTAACCCCTATTTGCTCCGCCTCCCTTCTCATGTAACACTCTCATGTCAGCATAAATATCAATTACAGCATGCAACCTGACTGATTCAGGAGTTTCCAAGCTTTCGAGAATACTGATCACTTTGACAGAGCCAATCTTGGCAATACGGCCATTACTAAATACTGCACATAGTTACTAACATGCAATGGACAATGATGATCATACATTTTTGCATGAAGGTTCGAATAAGAAGAGTGGGAGCCGACAATGCACCCCACACCTGTAACGAAGGCCTACGCCTGATCATAACGAGGGTTGGCAGCATGATTTCATGATTTAGAGATTGCAACTGTTGGGTAGAGTAACAGCATTAGAACTAGAGTCCAACTCTTAACATAACTGTACTAGTTAAGCAAGGCAAATGGACCAGCAGCATGCCCATGTATTATCGAGCCATAGAACTCCTATTTTCAGCTGATTGCATCAATGAAGGCCACTCACCACTGATTGATGATTTAGATCCTATTAATCCAACCTGACCTACAGAAAGCTAATTACATAGAGTACAGTAGTGTATATCTCCAGCCCCTTACTATTTAAATAATACCACCACTGATGAGCAGCCATCCTTAGAGAGCTAATAGTGTCGGGTGAACCAGCCATTCTGGCAAGGAAGTAACAGGTAGCTACTAGGCTTAGGCTACAAGCACTGAGAACAGTGGCTATCAGGACTAATGTACTTGTGCCCGGGTGCCATTGCTCCACATGTGACACCCCACACGTGATCGCTTAGCCGAATGGTCGCAGTATTTGCAGGTCCTCTGCCGACCTTTACCTTGGCTCGGGTGATGTGATGGTGGGCTTAAATTTTTCTCGTTCTAACAGCCAATAATTATTTCAGCCGAGAATAACTGAATAACCACTAAGATATTTCATGGCACATGAATTATTCAACTCAGTCAGCCATATAGAAATACAACACACACAAAAAGTTAGAGCAGTCTTACGTCACAGGATATACTACCTTATTATGTCATCTATTGTTTGTGGTCTTCCCAATTAGTGAGGGGAACTGAACAAACTACTTAATGTCAGCCTACCCGCCGCATAGCAGTAGATAAAGGGTCCAGTAAAGCGAGATTAAGTATGACGTGATCAAAATAGATCCTAAAGCCTGTCAGGAATAAATAATGTGCTTATAAACTACAAGCCAGAGACACAGATGGATAAAATTTGAAAAATTGTTCAGATGTGCCCACACTTGACTGCCATTGCAGGGCTCCTCTAAAAGGTTCTAAAAGAACTAAAATGTTCCGCAGACTGGAATATTTTTAGAGATGTTCCAACTGAGGAAAACCAAGCATTCTACTTGGTACAGCTACAGCTGGTAATTTAGTGATATGAAACTCATAACAACTAAATGACAAAACTGACTAACAAAACAGAACTTGTTATCCTATATATAGACTCATTGCTATGTAGAATACAAGGAGGTATAACCTCCTAACTAGAACTGAACTAGACACAGCTGATGCCAATGCCACTGAAGGTCATAGATTACACAAAATAAAGTTAGCTGAAATAATAGACATCTTCCAACAGAACAGTCACAGGATCATGTGTTAATGTTACTGCATTAGTCACTCCTTATGACTGCAATAGTGTTCCCCAGGAATTAAATCGGCAATTTTTGGGAGGCACAAATTCACTTAGGGGGAAATCACAGGTTATATTGCATAAGATCAGCCTTCAGAAACTTGCCAGAGTACGGACTAGCATTCAGATCACTAAGATTATCTACATCTTGTGATAGCACTGGTCTCATATACAGTGACATCTGATTACATTACTTGACGTACATATTTACATGTATATTTATTGACACAAACACACACACTTGTGTCCTAGGTGACCACAACAAGCTAGCCGGAGCCACTAATTGCTCTGAGTGTTGGTGATACCTTCTAGCAATGTAGACCTATTGGAATCAATACTTCCTTATATTACAAACACACTCTAGAGAACACTCACCTTGCCATCACTTCAGCAATGTCAGGTAACTCTATGATCAAATGTTGACACTTCTTGAGCCATCATTCACAGCTAGTCTAAGTCAGAGACATCGAAAGCAGCTTCACCCACTCCATCCCACTACAAGGAAAAGCAATAGAAAAAGAAAACACATTGAAGTGAATAAATGCAATCATGAAATTCAACTTATGCCCTGGCAAGCTAATCCCACCAAGAAATTGTTAGAAACAGTTTATCAAACTCTAGCTGAGAGGTATAGTCTCTTAAAAATATTCACTAACACGGCGGTTCTGGATCTCTAGATTGGAGTCAGTTGTAACACAACAAGAGGTAGAGGCATGCATGAACACATACTGTAGTATAATGCAGAAATGGAACGGTCAAGACAGTGTGGTAAAAAAACACAACAACATTAATTTTAGAGGTTAATGACAGGGAAGAAACGTCAGCTCTATATATTATAGAAGAAACATTCCTACACAGGAAACTAGTTGCACACACAGGCATACACTACTAATGAATGACAGGATTCAGTTTTGATCAATACTCATTCACTGATACAGGTATTAGTAGGAAGGGGTGATGAATCTGTAATGATAGAAAGAGTGCTAGGAGTGTGAGAGCAGCAAGCAAGAGCAGTTTATTTGAAAGTTAGAAGTGAATGTCATACTATTCTGTGTTGAAACAAAGTTGGGTTTTTTCTATGGCCTTACTTTATAGATGAAAATAGGATGGGAAAAGAAATGTATTTTATTTTATCACTTTTAAAAAGTCACTGATGAAGGCTACATGGAGCCGAAGCATTTGAACTATTATTACAGATACTACAGAAATTAAAAATAAATATATTTTAGTATGAAGCTGTATATTTTTATGTAATAATAATGAATCTTTATGTAATACTTAATTAAGTTATTTTACCATCACTTCATCCTTGGTCGTAACTTGTGATACCTAAATTTTTAATTAGGTAGACATCTATTGCTACTGGACTTAGTACTGCTTGATTATACTGGCTTCCCTGAGGCTCCAGCATTACTTTCTACAGTTCTAACCCTAAGGAAAATGGCTGCACAGGTAGCTAACTATCTGTCCTTACTTTCTTCTTCTCTAACATGGCTAAATTCGCCAGAAGCTTTTAATAGCCTCAAAGGTTGTAAAACAAGAAGCCGTAAACTCCTGATCGAATGGTACAAAAAATTGGTAAAGGTTACATAGCAAAAAAAGGTTTTTGCCATTGTCAGAATGAGCAGTCTTTAGACATCTTTTGATTACCGTATGTCACATATAGATGCCATTTAACGTAGTTAAATAAGGTTAACGGACGGCGGCGGCCCACACCGAGGAGGTGTGGCAACAAGCTACCCTCGTAAGGAACCGCGGGCTGCACGTGGCTCAGGTAGCGGAGATTGGCAAGAAGGCTGCCAAATTCTGTTCTAGGGTGACAGCTGTTGTTAATCTCAATGGATTCACCGCCTATCACTGGTTCAGAGAGGAGGGACTTCCCTCCAACCGAGGGTTCTGACAGGAGAGACGTACCTCCTACACCTACATTCACGGCAGAGCAGCTGGAGTGGCTCATACCTAGGCTAGGGCCCTCCCATCCTGTAGCCTGGAGAGCTGCAGTGGACCCAGTCTAGGTCCAGCTACGGACCCCTTGACCTCCGGCCTAGGGCTAGACAGTGCAGGCAGTAGCTCAGCTGCAGAGATCCCACTCAGAGATGGCCTTTCCAACTCAAGCCTTGCAGGTGAGCAGTAGTGATGGGTTCAAGTTGGCTAAGAGTAAGGTGGGAGTAATCTTGGCACTCCAGAGGAGCCTATAGTGCAGGCCTGGTAGCTCCATTGATCCCAGGCCATGCCTTTCTCAAAGGCACCTAGGTCAGATGATAGCCAGATGCCCATTTGCCTGATGCCCCTTTGTCAGATACCCCTTACCCAGATGCCCCTAAGCGGGATATGACCCCATAGCCCAGACCCCTATTACGTGTATTATAATGTCCCCCCCCCCCCCCCTCCCCTGAACGTTGACACAACCGCCACGCCTACTCATTTCGGCACTCCCCTCAGTGCCCTGAGCGAGGGCACAACCCCATAGCCTGGAGCACCAGGCCACGCCTACTCATTTCGGCACTCCCCTCAGTGCCCTGAGCGAGGGCACAACCCCATAACCTGGAGCACCAGGCCATGCCTACTTATTTCGGCACTCCCCTCAGTGCCCTGAGCAGCGACACGACCTCGCAGCCTGGAGCACCAGGTCACGCCTACTTATTTATGCGGCCCCCTCAGTGCCCTGAGCGAGGGCACAACCCCTTAACCTGGAGCACCAGGCCATGCCTACTTATTTATGCGGCCCCCTCAGCGCCCTGAGCGAGGGCACAATCCCTTAACCTGGAGCACCAGGCCATGCCTATTTATTTATGCGGCCCCCTCAGCGCCCTGAGCGAGGGCACAATCCCTTAACCTGGAGCACCAGGTCACGCCTACTTATTTATGCGGCCCCCTCAGCGCCCTGAGCGAGGGCACAACCCCTTAACCTGGAGCACCCAGGCCAGCCTATGTATTATGCGGCCCCCTCAGCGCCCTGAGCGAGGGCACAATCCCTTAACCTGGAGCACCAGGTCACGCCTACTTATTTATGCGGCCCCCTCAGCGCCCTGAGCGAGGGCACAACCCCTTAACCTGGAGCACCAGGCCATGCCTACTTATTTATGCGGCCCCCTCAGTGCCCTGAGCGAGGGCACAACCCCTTAACCTGGAGCACCAGGCCATGCCTATTTATATATTAGGCCCCCTCATGGTTGTCACTATATGTTGCATATGTTGGTGGTCCAGGTCCTCTACCTCCGTCGGTCCCTACATTTTCAGCCACCTCGGTCAGTCTCCTTGCCGCAGCGGCACCATTGCCAAGCACCTCCTCTCCTCTTTGGAGCACTGCCACAACCCTGCCATCCCTGGGATCCCGGGGCCCCTTCAACCCCATTGCACTAGTCTCCACCAGGGTCGCCAAGAAGATCATGGCCCTGGAGTTTGTGGAGATGGCAGAGGTGGTGGCAGAGGACAGCGTGATCCCCACCACTCGCACGTCAGGGTCGGCCCGCCCTCCAGTCACCAGCATCTCCCTGTGGCTGGAGAGGTTTTCAATCATGGCGGCGATCCTGGCCACCAGGTTTCCGGAGAAGGCTCCCGAGTTCCTAGCCTACCAGGCCTCAATCGTCCGAGCGGAGCGCAACTACGAAGGCTGCCAGTGGGTGCTCTACGACCGGCAGTACCGGAGAGAGGCGCTCGCTCGAAGAGATCTCAACTGGTCAGTGCCCAATACCAGGCTTTATAATGAAGCCTTTACCGGTCGGGCCAGGGTCATACCCAGGTGCTCGTACTGCCTGGGTGACGACCACCTGGTAGGGAGCTGCCCAGTGAACCCGGCGTCGGTGTCAAAGTGGGACGGTACTCAGCCCTCAGCTCAGCGGCCCTACACATCGGAGCCCTGCAGAAACTTTAATGAGGGCAAGTGCAGGAGAGGTAGCTGCAGGTACACCCACGTGTGCCTTAGCTGCCATGAGGCCCACCCGTGGGTGGACTGCCCTCGAAGGCGCCAGTCAGGGAAGGCAGTGAGAGCCCGGTCTCCTATTCGTCGCTCAGGTGGTGGGGGACACCGCTTCTGAAGTCAGAGTGAACTGAACTGAACTTATATTTAGTTTATTGAGACTGGTCTATGGTCCTAGTCATGTGGCATTATGCGACACTATTCAATTGCTGGTTGTTGTAAATCAGGGGTAGGGCGAGTAGGACTGGGGTAGTGCTAGGTAAGGGGGGGGGGGGGTCACTAGTGTAAGATTAGTCACCTGGTTTAGCTGGGCAGTGGGCTTAAGTGGTTGCCAGTATAACAAACTGCACTGCAAGTAAACGTAAACATGGTCAGGGTTATGCTATGACAGGAACGCTGGCAAGAAGCTATGATACCTAACTCAGGAGCCTTGCTCAGCTAGACCAGGTGTATTAGGGTTCCACCCCTGCGGGGGTGTGACGGCCTGTGGCCTCCTCAACTCTTTTATCTCACACCATCTGCATGCTTGCAGGATGGTCCTCTCGATATGTGTACATGGCAGACTTGCTCTGCCTGGACGCCTGCAGACCAGCGCAGGAGCACCAATGCAAGGATCTGTCAGTTATAACCACACCATTGCGTCAGCGTGAGTGGGAAAGAAGTTTGGCCAGACACCCAGACGCGGCATTTGCAATGTACATTTGCTCAGGTTTGAAGGAGGGGTTCAGAGTGGGGTACTGTCGCAACTACCCCTTGAAGTCGGCCACTCGGAACATGGAGTCAGCCACTCAACACCCGGAAGTGGTTGCGGAGTACCTGCGGAAGGAATGTGCATCGAGCCGCATGCTGGGTCCCTTTCCCAGCGTGGCCCATCTTCCTCAGCTACACGTCAGCCGCTTTGGCGTGATCCCCAAAGGCCACAACACAGGCAAGTTCCGTCTGATCACCGACCTCTCCTTCCCTGCCAGGCAAAGCGTCAATGATGGTATAGACCCTGAACTGTGCTCCCTGGTATATACCAGAGTCGATGAGGTTGCGGCGCAAGTGGCAATCAGTGGGAGAGGTGCGTTACTGGCGAAGGTCGATATCGAGGCAGCATATCGGCTGATCCCAGTCCACCCTCAGGACCGCATCCTCCAGGCAGTACAGTGGGGAGGTAACACCTTCGTGGATCCGATGCTGCCCTTTGGACTGAGATCTGCACCTAAGATGATCTTCAACGCAGTGGCAGATGCTCTTCAGTGGCACCTGGCGCAGGCAGGTGTTGAGGTCTTGTTCCACTATCTGGATGACTTCATAATGGTAGCCCCTCCTGAGTCTCATCTATGTCACGCATGGCTGCAGATTCTGATGCAAGAATGTGCTCGGCTAGGGGTCCCGATCGCTGCCCACAAGACAGAAGGACCCTCCACTGTGGTGGTGTTTCTGGGCATTACAATAGACACTGCAAAGGGAGAGCTGCGTCTCCCTGAGGACAAGCTATCTCGGCTGCAGGATCTTCTGGAGGAGTGGAAGTCGCGGAAATGCTGTACCCGGAAGGAGCTAGAGTCATTGATAGGGCTCTTAAACCATGCCTGCAAGGTTATAAGAGCGGGACGGTCATTTCTGAGACGGATGATTGACCTCCTGCATTCCGTCCATCGTCCCCCAGCTAGTAGAATTCCAATCAGGCTGAGCCAGAGCTTTAGAGCCGACTTGGCATGGTGGGTGGAATTCCTCAGCGGATGGAACGGGATCTCCTTTCTCAACCCCCCATCATCCCTCGCGAAGATCCACCTTTATACCGACGCGTCAGGATCCTGGGGATGCGCTGCCTGGTGTGGGGAGAACTGGCTACAGGTATGGTGGGATTCACGAGCTGAGTCTCTCTCAATAGCAGAGGAGCTGTTACCAATCATCTTGGCAGGTCATGCCTGGGGAGCAACCTGGAGGGACTGCCAGGTCGTCTGCCATTGTGACAACCAGTCGGTGGTTGCCGACCTGAAGTCACAGTCAACAAAGCACAAGGGCATGATGCACTTGTTGCGCATAGTGGTGTTCGCTGAGACTAGTTTCAGGTGTTCTCTCTTCCCATCTTATATTGATACCAAGGCCAATCACTTGGCGGACAGCCTGTCACGTAACAATGCATGTTATTTTCTCTCCAAGGTACCCTCAGTGTCACCACACCCCTCTCCAGTGTCTCCGCAGCTGCTAGACCTCCTCCTCAACCAGGAAGCAGATTGGACAGCTCCGACCTGGCGCCGTTGTTTCAGGAGTACGTTCAAGCTGGACTAGCCCAGTCAACTCACAGGACCTATGATGCAGCCATGAGACACTTCACGCAGTTCTGCCTTAATTACTCTATTCAAGCTCCCTTCCCTGTGCACGAACATCTGTTATGCTACTTTGCCACATACTTAGCCAAAAAGAACCTTGCCCCACAGACCATCAAAACATACTTAGCCGCAGTTAGGAATGCTCAGATTGCGATGGGTTTGCCTGACCCGAGGGATCAGTCCTCAATGCCGCTGCTGAAGCGCGTCCAGGCAGGCATCAGCAGAACCAGGCTTCAAGCAGGGAAGAGTACCAAGCTGACCAGACTTCCTATCACGTTCCGCATTCTGCAGCAGATCTGCAAGGCCTGGGCGAGTTCGAGAAACTCGGATAGGGTCCTTCTC
>WLWD01001073.1_pt1 | contig 13422 bp, 10 predicted proteins | sample 6712731 | NCBI WGS metagenome assembly WLWD01 (sample SAMN12718690, study PRJNA576275) | sponge metagenome | isolation source: marine sponge | host: Mycale hentscheli | place: New Zealand: South Island, Marlborough, Capsize Point | collected 2014-11-01
ATACTATAGGGGAAGCTGAGGACCCAGCAAAGTGGGGGTGTTCAAACTAGTGCATCGATTACTACCATTACTTAACAATGATCATGAGCTAAAATAATATTCATGAAGATTTTGCTCTTTACATGCTATGGTCACGAAGCAAAATAACCATAATGCGCTATAAAACTAGTGAATAGACAGTAGAAAAAAGTGTGGGGGGAGGGGCTCTAGCCCTCAGCTGCCACTGTACTAGCATGCTATTTCAGCTTCATTTTGTGGGGGGGAGGGGGAATACCTGTGTAGCTATTAGCAATTGTGCAGAATTTTGTCATTCAGAATTGAGATAGGTCAGAAGGGACCCAAGTTTTAATTATCTGTGCAATGCACACACACACACACACAGCCCACCTGCACTCTTGTGTTAAAACATAGTCTTATAATACAGCTTCGTTTCACAGAGTGGAAGCTAGAAGATGAATGTGTAATTTACACTCTCTACAGTACATGCACAACCCCATGCAAAGTGATATTTTTATACTAGCATATTGCAAACTGTGTATTGTTTGGTAGTGAGTGGTGCAGTATTATTAATTTGAACAACAACTTCAAGCATGTATCTTTTATCTGAAAACCAACCAGTTAGCAAAGAGAGATTATATCAGGTTGGCAAAGTTCTCTCTATTACTGTCCCATTATGATTTTTTTTTTTTTTAAATAGAAGGCTCCTGTTGAGAATCACATGAGTTAGTAGGATTCTTACATAGTTAGATACAGTGCCGAATCTAAAAAGAAACACTCTTTCCTTCCCTCACCGCCTTTTCTAAGCACCAGATACAACAAAGTTATAAAAAATTACAAAAATACATAATAGCCCTGCTATGACTGGGGGACCTGTGAAGGAAGAAATGCCACCATCAATGACAGCATCCACTCCTTCCTCTTGGCATCTCATGGAGTTCCCTCAAACCACTTGGTCATTTGACAAAAGACCAGGTGAATTTACCTTTGTGCCTTGGAGATTGAGTCATCCTCATGTTTGGGACACCACCTGTCCAGCACATCCTACAGCGACATATAGCTTTAGGTTGCATGTGCAGATGAGATGGCCAGAGAAAATTCCATCTCCCTTTCTTACTGGCGACCATTAGATTTCCTGAGTGATTGGCTCCAGCTCTTTGTCCATCTAGCTGAGAAGTTCCTTGGTTTTTTTAATTTGGCAAGGTAAATTCCTCCAGAAACTCACTAAGCTGTTCTCAGTGGCAATGCAGCTACAGGCGAATGCTAAGACGTCTTCGGAGTGTGCAGCTGAACAAAAGTAACTTGATTTTCCACCTTTTTTTTTTATGTTATGACTTCATTAGCACCTTATGGTTAACTCAGGATGTTATATTTTATTGAAACAATGCCATGTTTGTGTGTATTATGCCATGTGTAAAAAAAGTGATTCAGAGTGGATAACACCAACAAAAAAAAACAAAAAACAACAACAAAAAAAACAAAAAAAGGAAAACAATCATATACACTATTTGACTAAGCAGGAAATCATTTGTTCGGCCATTCAACAAACATGCCTTCTGTCAGTTCTTCACTGTACTGGTCTTCAAACCATGGCTGAGCACCCGACTGCATCACCTCACCCACACATACAATCTGGCACTCCTTCTTATGTGGATGACCATGAATGGTGCCACGCTCTGGAAAAACAGTTCCCTTAGCTACAATATTTCCATTTTTCCCCTTCAGCATAACCTGTCCTTCAAATTGTTTGCTGATGATGTGCTGGGACTGGCAGATTCTTTGTCCGGACATGAGGAGCTGCAGGCACTGGACCCACACTGCTGTTTACGAGCAAAGTCATCTATCAACAAATGCACACACAAAACATCTATAACAACAATATCCATATAGATGAGTGCATACAATGTAGCTACTTACTATATAGAAAATGAGAATTGAAAGAAGATATTATTGCTGGATGGGTTTGAAGAAATTTCTTTCCCTCAGGAGTCCCTACTGTGATCACCTGCCCATCCACAAACAACATAGTTGACTTCACAGCCACTGACTGCAGCAAGTTAGCCTTCATTATCATAAAAATTAATATTACGCTATACAAGTTAATGAAAAAACTTACATCTCCCTGATGCCGCTTTGCAACCCTTATGGCTACCCTTTTCTTGTCAGCTGCAGAGAGTTCTTCGTCACTGTCTTCACTATCAGACCCTACTGATGACATGTACTTGGCTTTATCTTCCGCTGACAAACTTCGCCAATGCTCTGCCATCATTTTCCATTTGCCTCCCAAACTCTTTCCTTTGAGATCTACAATTTCAATACAGAAAAAGGTAGCAATATAGTGTGCTATCTCAAACACTAAATCATAGCAGTAAAGTAAATCATAATTAATCAAGTGATATAAGTATCCTCAATTTACTGGTTGTCATCAAAACATCTGACAGTACTGAAGTTTGTTAAAAGATCCTTTTGTTAATAAAAAATATCATTATCACTGCTAGAGATGTTTCTTGAATGTTTGTACTAACTACATATGATTGTTATGTAATTGTGAGTAAACATTTCGTACTGAACCACAAAATTAGAAAACTTAACTAGGTGCTCACTTCCTAGATGGAGCACATCCTTAGCTTAGGTGTGATATGCATGTGTTTTTGTGTGTGTTCGTGTAGTGCATGTTTTTGTGTGAGTGTGTGCTTTTATGTTAGTTTGCGTGCATGCGTGTTTGTTTGTGTGCGTGTGTGTGTGTGTGTGCGTGCGCATGTGTATTCATTTGTGTGTGCAAGTTTCTTTCAGGGAGACGGGGGTCTTAATGCACTGATTCTTTTTGGCTTTCTTGTCTATATGGCTTTATGAGTGACTTAATGATTATTTACATCAAGTGAGAAAGTCCCTGTTCTCCTAAGCGATTTATAAATTAATTGTTAATCATCTTCATCATAACAACACTTCGTTCGAACCTCCCCCCCCTCCCTAATTTGGGATCATGTGCATATTTTTTTGTTTTAATGTCTGATAATATTCAACTAACAGTAGTATTCATAATAAGTATAATTTAGCCTCCCCTGGTTACTAATAGGGTGGACGGACAATTTCTCAAGATGTGGCTTCTGAAGAAGTCTTATACAAAAGAATAAATGGTCAGGGTTCCTCCCCAACCATAAAGAATTCTCCCACCCAGAAATGTATTATTATTTTTAAGTTGGATGAATAATTCACGACTGTCTGCTACATATGTGACCGTCTACAGCAAAAACCAGGAACAACACGACCACCATCAAATAATTACAGAGTCGTCGGCATCCAGATATAAGTTCTCCAAGTTTTATCGCAGTAGCTTAAGCTGTTCCTGACATATTTGACCTAATCGTTCCCTTCAATAGGCTTATTTAATTCATTTTTAAGAATTCGATTGATCTATTCTCGACGGTTAAACCCTCGCTTTCCTGTAGATAGTCAGTTGTTTTTAGAGGCACTATTTTACTTAGTTTGTAATCCCATGCTAAAGCAAAAGTGCCTTTATACCATTCGGCAGTCAAGTAGCCATATAAATGGTAAGCATGGGATTACAAACTAAGTAAAATAGTGCCTCTAAAAACAACTGACTATTTGAATAATTTTTCAGGATGACAAACCCTTTACCAGTTATTTTAAATGTGGAAAAGCGAAAGACTTGAATAGGATTTTGCTGAATCACTGATAGATAGGTACAATGAAGCCATACAAGAACTACGTTATTGTTGAGTCACTCTGCATATGCATCACATCTCAACATGTTTATAAAAAAGATATTCATCTGTCAAAACACACAAAAAAAAAAATTCTTATAATTCCACTAAACACTCTGAACAAAAAACCAACACCTTTTCTATTTCTAACCATTGCATGGTTCAACAAGATGGATCAAGATTTACACTAGTGTGGCTTATTGTAGAGCATTAATTCACTATCCGAAAAAATCCAAGAGTAGTGCATGCACACACAAAGAAGTTGCTTGACCATACCTCTCAGTAATACATTACAAATCATTTCTGATGTGCTTATATTTCAGTTCATTAGAACACCCTTCAGTCCAAATTACAGTACTAAAGACTAAATGTATTTTTTACTACTATTTTGCTAAACATCTTCCTGTGAGTTTCATTTCCTAAGCTTTATCATTTTGTTTCCCACACTGCACTGTTAGAGTGACTTTACTATTGTAGCCATCATTATATCCAGACCTGTACCTCACCTTCACATTCTATTACAACAACACTGCAATGGATGAGACTTCATACTCACCTTCAATCTGGCGAGAGTGGAACTCCTTAGCAAAGGCATTATAAACTGATGGTTCTCTTAGTCTCTTTCTCTTCTTGAGAACCTTTGAGGCACCTCATTCCTTTGTGGTTACTGGTTGTGAACTTGCCTTTGATCTTTTATTGTGGTTGTTGATCCAGTTCTAAGAAAGACAATAAACAAATGTATTGACATGTGCTAGTAGTTTAAAAGTTAGTTCAAACTATGGCATTAACAGTAATAAACATGCAAGTTAAGAGTGTACAGCAAGATGAGTGTGTGATTTGGCTGTTTGCTTTTGGTACAGATAATATAATAATGCAATTGATTCTTCAATGGTTAAGTATAGTCCATTGATCCAAGTTGAATAATAGGAAAACGATTTTGAAAAGGAGCGCAGGATTAATTGTTATGGGGTCCTATAATGCAGAAGGTAGCATCAACAGTGTATAAAAGGTTCACTTATTCACATGAAGTGAAATAGGAAAGAATAAGTTAGCATCCATATTTCTTTGAATAGCTTGTGTGCAATTTAGAAAAAGTTTTTTCAAGGCACAAGTTAAACGAGGATGTGCCTTATATATTGTAGTTTATAGGCACCATCCAAAAGGAAGTGATGTCTTGACAGTTAACTGTTCAATACCTTGATTGTTGCATCAAGAAATTAGATGAATTGCAAAAACTTTCACATCAAAATTGGTATAAGACAATCGGCCTGTGTGCAGCTTATTCAAGGTGCTTGAGTTAATTAGCTCAGACGCAATTGCAAGAAATAAATTCTGGGGGAAAAAGTGGAGGCTGGGGGGAGGGGGGGAAGGGTTGGAGGAAAATAAAATTAGGGAGAGAGTTAAGAGGGAGAAATTTTAGGGGCTTCAATATCTGCATGAAACTCTGTCACCTGTTTGTTGGATATGTATGTATGCATGTATGTATGTGAGTATGTATTATGCATGTATGTATGTGAGTATGTATGTATGTATGTATGTGTGTATGTATGTCTGTATGTGTGTATGTATGTGTGTGTGTATGTGACTGTCAAAAACAAACAAACCGGGCACAACGCGGCACACGTAAATGTCAAGAAAATATCGATCAAATTAATCAAATAAGCCTACGAAAGGGAACAGTTAGGTCAAATATATCGGAAACATTTTAAATTACGGCAATAAAACTTGGAGAGCTCAATATCTGGATGTGTGTGTGTGTATGTATGCATGTATGTGTATGTGTGTGTGTATGTATGCATGTATGTATATGTATGTATGTATGTATGTATGTATGTATGTATGTATGTATATATGTATGTATGTATAATTATGTCTTGGTCCCTTTTAGGAACTACACTAATTTTTCTGGTGGTAAATCTGAACTTGTAAATACACCTCCCTTATTTTTTCATAGCCTCTTAAAACTACAACCTATACACACAAACTTTTTAAAAATGGTAGTGACTGTCACAAACACCGTTGATTAATTAATATTAGGCAATATGCCACACACATAGATTACACACACCATATATTTTTGATTGAGTCAGATGTTGAGTGTCTTGCTCACATCACTTTCTTCTTAATTACTTGCTCTTAAAATGAGGAGGCCCAACAGCATGGCTAGTGATGTGTTGTCTTATAGTTGGCGAGTGAGCGGAGCGAGTGAGACTCTCAGGGGTAACACAATTGAAAATCAGGGATGTTTGTTTGTTTATATGTGTGGACATACATATGTCATTTTGTACTTTGACCCTTGCATATTTTTGTGTTCGCTCCGTGTTCGACCCCGTCCCAAACTTCACTATACAGAATCCTCCGGTTTAGCGATCGTTACCCATATCACCTTAGAAATTGAATTGTTTACCGCTTTGAATTGTTTTGTGGCTGCAGTTAAAACTCAAAAACTTATGGGAGCTCCATTTCTATTCGAGTTAGTGGCGGTGGTAAGTTAATACGCTATTTGTCACAGTTATAAGCCCTACTCAACAGTATTTACTTGAAAATTCATTGTCCACTAGACGAACCACGAAGGTAAGTCTTGCGTAGGTATGTTCAGTTGTGTGAAAGTATTGTGCATTACAACTACTATTAAGAATATCACAAAGAAAATTGTAAATAAAACTTTACTTGATTTTGTTGCTTCTTTTTCAATTCAAACAGTTACGGGGTGCGGTTACTATGGCATTGAATCCCCTTTACCGCATATATGTAATTTAAAAACTCGACTTTATTTTAGTAGTTACAATCAATCATTTAACAATAGTGTAGTTTAAAGCTCGCTCGCCATTTGTGCTCAAGCACACCACTAGTTTAGTTACTTAACTGTTTAAAAAACAAATTTTTACTGATAGGAAACTTTGTCATGAACACATCATAATAATAGTAATAAATAATAATAATAATAATAAATAATAATATCAATCAATAATAATAATAATAGTAATAGTAATAATAATAATAAATAATAATAATAATAAAATAATAATAATAAATAATAATAACAATCAATAATAATAATAATAGTAATAGTAATAATAATAATAAATAATAATAATAATAAATAATAACAATAAAAATAATAACAGTTGCAAAATGAGTATAAAAGTCTATGTTGTAGCTAAGATTAAAACCTTGGTTCCAAGCTTCAGAGCTGCTAGTGCTCTAACTACTATGATTAAGGGGCAGCACTATCTGACCCGTAAGGGTCACTAATGCTACAATTAATTAATTAGATATAGTTAATAGAAGGCCACGCATAGTCTCTAATAGCCAGACCCTTTACCTACAAACTGCTACGCAGGAAACGGGTCTGATAAATAACTCAGCTTAATTTCATCTGTACACTCAGCATTAATTAAATCAAATGATCTTGGGAATGATGTGTGTAATTAAATGAGTAGGCCATCAATGGCATCTTGTTTCCTATATTATGCGTCAGATATTGTTTAGCACCTAGATGATTAGATACAAAATGAATGTAGGCTGTGTACTAGACCCTTCCCGGTGTAGCAGTTAGGTATAGGGTCTGGCTAGGCACTAAGCCACCTGCAACATTATTTATAAAATACAAAGCCAAAATAACGATTAGAAATATTTTTTTACTATTATTGTTGTTAATTATTATTATTATTGTTAGCTAAATTAGCTGATGTAGCTAACTCAGTTCATGGTATGAACTCACATCAATTGTCTTGATTGCCAATCCTGTTTGCTTCTTGGCACAGGTCCGCTAGAAGTGTTGCAGCTAGAAGTGTTACAGCTATGGTCCGCAATTTTTAAATGTCAAATGTCAATCTTTACGGTAATTCGCTTTATTGGAACTTAGTTGTTGTTGTTTTTTTTTTAAAGTAGTCATTGATTTGTGCTTCGTTGGAACTTATTAGTCAGTGGTCAACGCTGACGGAATTGTAGTAAAACCGTTGACTATATAACCAAGTTGACCCGCGCGAACCGGGTGGTGTCTTCCCTCAGCCTGTCTGCGTGTCTTCAGCCTGTCTGCGTGTCTTCAGCCTGTCTCTGAGATTAAAGCTACATAGACATCATGTCTGTGCGAGATGTTTTGCGTGAGAATACTGAGTCGATAATAAATCACCTTGCAGCCAGCGATATAAAGTCAGTTGGCGATGGTCTGTACGAGAAAGGATTGATTGAACGAAACACGTACGAAGATCAAGTAGTTAATTCTACTCGAGGGAGTGCAAGTGTTGCTAGGCCCATTGTTATGGAATTAGTGAAGAAAGTAGATGTTGAGGAAAGCAACTTTGACAGGTTTATTCAAGAATTAAAGAATAAAGGACTCACAGGATTGGTGGACTTACTTGAGAAAAGCCTTGAAGGTGAGTAAAAACTCGTGTAGCAATAATGTTACTCACACATCATTGTCTCAGTAAAAAAATTATGTTTTACAGTAGTGCTAAACCTTTACTGTTGTTGATTATTGTAATCATTTTTGACTGACACTCTTAATTCCTTAATTTCGACTATTATCTAAAAATTAATTCTAGCGTACAACATGCCAGAAGCACAATGCGCGTCATTCTAAACCATTTGTATGCAAGTCTAAATTAATTTACTGCTTTCTGTATATTACACAAGTAGGTCCAGTTTTTAAATAACAATACATTTTTGGAAATCCCCACATTATGATTTACTGATCTTACCAATTCAAGGGAACAAAAAAATCTTTCTAGGAAATGGCCCACTAATAAAGAAGTATGTCCTGAATAGGATTACTTTAGCACTCACAGATATAACTCTTCTTAGGTTGAAGCCATAAAAACCAGATTTTCACAAGGGCATGTGCCTTCCAATGAATATTATGTCTTATTATTGTGTCCCATGTCCCACTTAGCCATAATAACCCACAAATTTGACTCCACTATTCTATCAGATAAAAGACACTGACTCAATATAAACAACAATAACTAAGAATCAATTTCAGTGTATCTTATTCAATGGCTCTCTAAAAGAGGTAAGTGTTTAATTTCTTGTGTCCATGTCTTCTTCCTTTTATTTTGCATCCTTCAAACTTCTCCTATTGCAGACTCCAATTCCAAGTGTCTCCCCACAAACATCTTCTACTCGATACCTATCGTAGTATGGTACGTGTGTGTCAAATATGGCACAAGTTAGCATACATGAAGGTAAATGTGGTCCTTGTCATTTGTGTGGAAAGAATTTGCTGGAAAGAGAATCTAGCAAAACATTAACAATGTTAGATTGTTGCCTATACATTGTGCAATAAAATTCTTCCAAATAATACTGTTACGTACTATTTAGACATCACAGCTTGAGATATAGGCATACGGCAAGAAGCTTACAATTCTAAACGAAGATCTATATTATATACAGAGAACGTTTTTAATTCAAAGCAGTCACAAACAAAATCACTTGCCTTTACTACATCCAGTAAGTTCTAGGCAATGGCTGTATAAACTTGCTAGGATGTCATAAAACATAAGAAACTCCATCACGTAGCCAGCCATTTTTTTTTGCTAGTTAGTGGGGCGGGTAATGAGCACACTGCGATAGGAATTACTGGAAGTTGCACATTGGCAATTTGACTGAGCATGTCAATAATTTGTATGCACTACTTAAGATTTTCGCACATAGCTTAGAAACTATTGCAATGGAAGAGGTGCAAACCCTCAGTGCTACTGTACACTATAGTATGTCCAAGTTGAGTTGGCTGCAAGAAATACTTGAATATTTTTTGACGGAAACAGCTCCACATCCGGGATTTGCATCGTTGGAAACTCACGCCAAAGCAGAGGAGTGGAAAGCCAACTCAAATTGGTATAGCTACTAGTGATGTGCTCTAATAGCACAAAATAGCAAAGCGAGCGATGCATGTTCCCTCAAAGCTCTTGACCGAGCGGGCATCGCTACTTCGTACGGCGGGTAAACAAAACAAAATGTTGCTAAGAAGGTTACCCGGCCCGCGCAAGCGCGTAGGAGAAAGGGTACACACGTACGCCCACGCAAGAACAAAAACAATTTCTAGACCTAATAAATATATATATATATCACGAACTCATTAGAGAGTCAGCTCCGCTCGCTTCGCTGAATTACATCCACACTCACTTGACCACACACACTCATTGATTAAATAAATGAATTTGATTAATAGAAAGGTAATATAGAATTTTTATTATTATGTAGAGTGTATATATTATATGGCTAATATAGCTACTTGGACACATAAAGCAAACAACACAATGACAAAAACAAAAGCTTAACCATAATTGGAACTTACAAATGCTAGTCTTTTGTGGCAGTCATAGTTTTATTTTCTTCATACATAAAACATCAAATATGTGTGGCAAATAACTAGATAGGAAAACTCCTAGTAGTGCAATAATGGCCATTTTCAAAACTAACAATTCTGGTAAGACCTCAAAATTATGTTTGTTTTTCCAAAAGAATGCTTTGAAATAGTAAACAAAGGACCACAGGCTTGTGTGGACTTTCCCGGGATTGCTCGATATTAGCTATTTACTCCCCACAGAAGTAATTCCGACTGCTCGATTTCGACAATGACCGTGGGAGAGCTGGTAAAGATTTAAAAATTAATAGACACGCCCCTTTATGTTTTAATAATGGTGCGGCCATGGCCACACTGACAGTACACGTTCCAAAAACCCTGCGAAGTGATAAAAAATATTCCCTTAGTAAACTCAAAAACCGAAGGAAAAGTGCTCTTCCAAAACTCAACACATAAGTCTTGGGAATAGAAAAAAACACAGCTTTCTTGCTATACACGTGCCTGAATTTTGTGATGCAGTTCATAGCGATCAATCACATGTAGAGTTTTCAATGTACTTGTAAACAAACGAACTGGCGCTTTATCTGGTGGGTACTATTCTAGCCTTATTCCATACTAGTGTAAGCTGTGAGCTCGGAATTGTTTTTAGTTGTTGCGTCTAGAATACAGAAGTAGAATATTCATGTAAGTTTAATTTTTTTATCTGTTTAATAACAAATGCTGAGTTGTCTATAGAAATATGCCAACTTTTAGTTAGCAGACTACAATATAACTGTAGTGTCCAGAACAGGCTAATTTTGGCTTTTGTAAATTAAATTCATGTTTTCTCAAAAATCAACCACAAATTAAAAAATTAGCTTAATAATAAAAGGTCTGAGTTCATACCTAAATCAACGGTTAATTGTCAATATAGAACTGTTTGTGTGTTAGGGAATCACTCTCTTCAAAAGTGATATGGATCAAATTGAGAAAAATAAAACGGTGAATTATTTTGAAGGATTCGTTTTGAGTGTCTACTCTTTTTATTTGAATAAGGAGCTAGAGGTCAAAGGGCTTGCCGACTCTATTTTTTTATACCCGGACTTCCAAAATAAGTTCCAAATGTAACAAAAGAGGCCACATATTTCGCATACGGAGAATTGCTAGTGGTTCAAACTATAAAGGTTGATAACTTTGAAGACAGATTAAAAAAGGTAGAGAAAGTGTGAAGGTAAATTAAAACTCTGCTGTCTAGAAATTGGCATGCATGACTTAACCCTTTCGACACCGTAACGGGTGAGAACAGGTCCGTGTTCTCCAAACTAAAAAAATATATTTTAGATTAAGCTGTCATTGCTTTTTTGTACTTAAAGTAGGCATTGTACTTCCTTTTTAAAAATATTGAACCCGTACGGACAGGTTAAGCTTTTTTAATTGTCTGAAAACGGAGGTTGAGAAAATTTTTGACTGAGAATTTCCAGGATGCCGAGCTGTTGCGATGGCTGTCCCCATGTTACTTGAGAGACAACTGCTACCAGGTAGATGCTGCCACCAGAGGCAATCTCGGCGGAATTGGACTAGGAGGGGTTGTGGTTGAAGGCCGCCCATATCTCTCTAATCCAGGACCGAAGGGTTAGTAATTCGCCTTGAGGCTATTTAATCAAGTTTTATTTTAATTAAAAACCGGTTTATGAATTGAACTAAAGACTGACTGATGGGGTGAGCCGACCCTGCCAGTATATATAGAAAACCAATCAACACACCCACATCCTGGGTGAGCATGATACAGGAGAAATATCTCTGAAAGCTGGCTGAATTTGATTGGTTGGAATTATTATGTAGGGTGACCATAAATGGTAAAGCTAGGGTGCATGAAGTGTGAAAAGGTGTAAATGAAATGATTAGGTAAAACACGAGATGAACAATCAATAAAATAAACATATCAGTATTACAACAAACAAAGGAAAAATAAATGGGTATAGTTCATTGGCCTGGCTTGTGTGGCTGGAGATGAAATACCAGTGGTCTCCACCACACAAGCACCCAAATTTTTTTGTTGCCTACGGACTTTAAACACTCAGAATAGAAAGTGTGAAGCCTATGGAGAGTCTCTCAGCATTTTGGAAGAATATGGATAAAGTTTTTCCTACTGGACATTGAGAGCAATCGATTGGGCTTGTTCCTTGGAGTCTCCTTGAAACCTGCTGTAAGATGGACTGGTTCCGGTTCATTTTCAGGCTTTTAGAAGCTTAATTTGCTTGTTATAAGGCTATAACTACCTACTTTATATGCCTGGCTGTTTGTTTGTGGATTTTTGCAGTTGCTTTGCAGTAGAAATTCAAAAACCAAATTCGAATTCAAAAGACGCCCGAAGTGTTGAAGAAAGTCGGCGTCGAAAGGGTTAACTAAACTACAGAACATCAAACCAAATAGTTTGTTTTTGGAAGCTATAGTCTGTCCAAGTGGAATTGGCTCAACTGTAAATGTGGTAAATGTGAATGCACTTAGTAAGAAATTGGAAGCAATTTAGCCATGTGGATCTACTGGCAATGATAGCAGCAAATAAATGAACCTTTACATGAAAAGTGATTGGGTTACTTGGGTGCGCATTTATGCCATAATTTTTGCCTGACTTTAGTAAAGTCTGTCTAGTTGTAGTTACACAGTTGTTTCTGACTCTCTTCCGCTCAGTATCATCAATTATTATTAGTTTCGTCTTAAAGCCAGTCAGCAGCTATGAGAAAATGGGAGGAGAACTGTAGGACCGAAATGACTTATTACAGGAGCCTTTACAGGCAGCTTTACTCTTTGTCACTGTTGAACAATAGTAAAAATGTGTCCAGTTTATTGAATAATTATTTTTTCAATTACTTTATTTAAATTCAATGTGATGTCAGTATTATGATTGAATTATCATCTATAATTATAGCATATACTTGTGTTAGAATGATGACGACGGTGTCCGACAGTGTGTATTCATGATTAATTCATGAGCTCAGCAGACATTGTAATGTGTTGCCATTACCTGAATAGGAAAAGCTACTTGCTCTATAGCTAACAAGGGGGGGTGGGGGGGAATAGCCATGGAAAAAAAGAGATTATGTCCAATGTCAGGCTTGAACCCGCAACGCACACCTTACCATTAAACCATTCTGAAACTTCCAGCTTAAACCACCTTTAGAGTGCCTTATTAACAATTGTATCCTTTTATATATTTTCCTAGGTCTTACCCTGTTCACTACCCACCTTAGCCCTGAACATTAGGTGTCTGTATTCATGAATAATTCATTTTCTGAACTGAGTTTGGACAGAGCGCTCACGTACTGTAGTTAAACATAATTAACCACAAATCATAGGTAGAAGAAAGGCAAATACAGGAGAACACAATGGTGAAGAAAAATAGAAGCAGGTGAG
>WLWD01005349.1_pt1 | contig 13405 bp, 7 predicted proteins | sample 6712731 | NCBI WGS metagenome assembly WLWD01 (sample SAMN12718690, study PRJNA576275) | sponge metagenome | isolation source: marine sponge | host: Mycale hentscheli | place: New Zealand: South Island, Marlborough, Capsize Point | collected 2014-11-01
GTTCCCTTGCAAAGATGTCAGTACTACTACAGTGATTAAGTGCCTATGTCAGCTCTTTTCTCTCTTCGGAATGCCAGCTTATATCCACTCAGATAGGGGCTCCTCTTTCATGAGTGAAGAGCTTCGTCAGTTCCTCATGAGTCGAGGCGTGGCCACCAGCCGTACTACTCCGTACAACCCTGCGTGTAATGGCCAAGTAGAAAGGTACAATGGTACTATCTGGAAGACTATAAGGATGGCCTTGGAGACTCGCGGACTACCTGTTACACACTGGCAAGATGTGCTCCCCGATGCTCTACATTCCATAAGATCTCTACTGTGTACAGCTACTAATAACACGCCACATGAGAGATTCTTCAGATTTGAGAGGCGATCGTCTACTGGAGGATCGGTTCCAACTTGGCTTTCCACACCTGGTCCAGTCCTCCTCAAGCGTCATGTGCGTGCTAATAAAACTGACCCCTTGGTAGATGAGGTTCAGCTGCTACAGGCAAACCCACAATATGCCCACATACGACATGCTGATGGAAGGGAAACTACTGTGTCCATACGACACTTAGCCCCTTGTGGGAACACTAATGAAACCCCTGTACAGAGTAGTTCATCTGAGAACAGCAGTCGTCCCGACTGGCCAGCAAGCAGAGCCGGTGGCACCAACGAAGCGGATGCTCCTCAACATTCCTCAGAGGATACTTCTTCTACCAATGATGTCGTGCCACTTGAAAATAGTGTTACTCCAGCTGACACTGCCCCAACTCCTGCCCCCACAAGTGAACCCAAAATACTGCGACGTTCTCAGCGCCAGAGACACCCACCTGACTACTACAACCCGGCTACTACCGAAACTTCTTAAAGTGAGGGGCGAATGATGTGGAACTTATTTGTGCATTATGTGTATCATTACCGCTTATTGTACCACACCTTACCACATTCATAACCTGCTGTATTCATAGTATGCCACCCTTTACCTTTCTTTTGTGCGTTGTGATTCTAAGCTGTTAAAAGCCTATTGTTGTAGGCCCTATTATTCCGATGATAAAGTTCATAACAGTGTCGTAGTCATCTGACGATACTTTGCCAGATTCTTTACCAACCCAGCCCAGCTTTATTTATGAGTACACACACCACCACCATCGTCGTTGTCGTCGGTATACATACCACTGATAAAAATACATTTAAAACTATGTATAATAATGATAGTGGTGAGGGCGGGGTATGACCCTCCTGGAGACATTTGCCCCCCTAATTTGTATCAATTTCATGAATATAACAATTATAAAATCCTGAAATTTCGATTTAATATGTTGAATTGCTCTATTGAAATTATATTATTGTGAAAAAATCCTTGGACCATATTTCAATTGACTATTCTTACTCTAGTGATTGATGGTTAATGCTCACTTTTATATCTGTTATAATATGGTGGTACATCATCTACCTACCGGCTTATCATGTGATCAGCGTGTGAGCTGTGATAGCAAGGTTCCAAGTTTCGGGGAGCCAAATTGACTTTCTTTTCTTTTGGAAGATACTTTTTTCTGACTTGTACTCCGTGTAGAACGATTATTTTTTCTTCTATCTTTTTTTTTGTGCGTGTGTTTGTGTGTGTGAGGTGGCTGTGTGGGTGAGGTGGCTGTGTGGTATAGTGACTCAGGGCCTGAGATCCTGAGTTCAAGCCCCACTCTGGTGGCAATTTTCCATCTGCCTCCCAGCAGTCCACCCAGCTGTGATTGGGGACCTGGTGTTTGCTGGGGTGCAAATTCGAGGCCTTTTCTCATGAAACAGCAATGGTCCAGGTGGGACTTAGGGTGCCCACACCACTTGCGGTGAGGAAAGGCCTGTTCTCCTGTGAGTTCCTAGCCTGGCTCCAGGAGCTTTGCTTACACGGCTCACAGTGCCTGCGTAGTGCACAGGCATTCTGGCACTGCCAGGTGCGCATGACCGCCTAGCATCAGCTAGATAGTTTGCATTTTTCATTTGTGTGTGCGTGTGTGTAATTGTCTATGTGTATAGCTATGCATGATATATTCTCTTTTTTTTGTGTGTTCATTTTCAGATTCTCAGCCTTCTCCATCCACTATTGTCGATCAGTCTGACGTCATCAGTCAGCTTGCCATGCCCATACTCTCTTTTCCCCTGAGTGATCTGAATATTCTGATTTCCTCACAGCCTGGTTCGCTAAAATTCGTCCTAAATGGTGTACAAGGTCTGTCTGAAGATATAAAAAAGAAGCTCTTAGGAATGGAAGATTCCAGCGTAGTCTTGAGGATGTTTTGGATTGTTAAACTTAACCCAGACAGGTTGAATAATTTGACGGAGGAGGATTGGATGCCTATACTGGAAAATCCGAACACTCTGTTTCCTTTGGCCGTCGGGTTCAAGACGCCTGCAGTTAATCAAGAAGTGAAAAGCTTCACAAACCTTGACAGAGTGGTACAGTACATTCACATGTACAGGAAAATCCTGTTTGCTGCACGGGATGTATTAGGTAAAGCATCTTAAAAATGTAGGTACGTCTAGCTGACTATGATAGGCCATTTCTCTTTACCACACTACTTGCAAGGTAAAGTATCTCCTCCGTTGCCATTGCCTGAAGTTAAGGTCTTGGTACTCAAATAATTTTAGATCTAGCTAAATCTACAAAGAACGTCCTAAAGTGTACTTTACCTATTCAGAATTATTCAGTCATGCCACCTGTCCCAGTCATTCATTCCAGCGTTGTTTTGGTTTAGAGATTCCAGATTTTCTTAGTTTTAGTTATTCACTAAAAAATATCTTGAATGCTTAGTTTTAGTTTTTCCCAAATTCTCCATAAAGATTTAGTTAGTTTTTAGTTCTTCAATATCATGTAGATGATTTAGTTAGTTATACTATCTATCAATTGACTTAGTTTTAGTTAATTTACGTTGTCTCTCAAATTATTCAACAATGAGACTCCTTAAAGAAAGTAGTACTGGTAGTTTTCCCAAATAACTTATATTGCCGATCAGTTTGGAAGAAAAACCTTATTACTGTGCAATACTATACCTTATATTATTGGATATTTCATGATAATAACAACATCAGTAATTGAAAATGGACTGGCATTCAAGATTATCCTAATCACTAGTAGATTTGCCACAGGTATAGGACAAAGCTGGAGTTATGTTGTGGTGGCAGTAAGTCAGATGTTCCTATAATCAGTGTTGTTTTGGTTTAGAAATTCCAAACTTTCTTAGTTTTAGTTATTCATACTAAAAAAATATCTTGAATGCTTAGTTTTAGTTTATCCCCCCAAATTCTTCCTGAAGATTTAGATAGTTATATCATCAACTGACTTAGTTTTAGTTAATTTATGTTGTCACTCAAATTCTTCAATAATAAGACTCCAGAAAGTAGTACAGATAGTTTTCTCAAATAACTTAAAAAAAGCATATTTCTATGAAATCTTAGATATTATAAAGAAAGTATGATATTTTTTATATAGTTTAGAGAATATTTACTTGATGAAAATTAATTATATCTTCATTTAATAATGATATAATTCAAGGTGAATTGTTTACAACAAAATTTTCTTAGTTTTAGTTTTTGTCATCCACTCCGCTAGTAGTTTTAGTTATTATCGAATTTACTGTGTTCTAAAATATTTAGTTTTAGTTTTTTCATGTTCTCTACAGCTTAGTTTTAGTTATTTTTACCAAAAGTAAAATACCCCAAAACTAAGGGGTTTTGGTTTTAGTTTTAGTTCACTAAAACAACACTACCTCTAATCTATTATGTACAACAGGGTTTCAAAAATACACTATAGCTATAAGCTATATAAACAAAATTAAATTTCAATCAAAGGGGTAACAAAAAGAAAAAAATCATGTAATTGGCGAGCGAGCGTAGCGAGCGAGACACTTACAGGGGTAAAAATGAAAAAATCGGGGATGTTTATTTATTTGTATTACGTATGTCATTTTGTACTTTGACCCTCGCGTTTTTGTGTTAGTTATGTGTTCGACCCCGTCCCAAATTGCACTAAACAGAATCCTCTGGTTTAACGATCATTACCCGTATCACCCTAGAAATTGAATTGTTTACCGTTTTGAATTCTTTTGGGGGTGCAGTTAAAACTTGAAAACTTAAGGGACTTCCATTTCTATTCGAGTTAGTGGCGGTGGTAATTCAATGCGCTCTTTGTAATGGTTATAAGCCGTGCGCAACAGTATTTACTTGAAAATACACGTGTATTGTTTTGTTGTTGTTTTTTCCCTTCTGCAGAGAGCTTGTAACTATGGCACTGAAATTCCTTTACCTTGTATGCGAAATTAAAAAACTGGACCTTATTTTCAGTAGCTTCAGTGTTAGAAGTCAAAATCATTCATATAAAAATAGTATAGTCTTTAGGCTCGCTCGCCATTTTGTGCTCAAGCACATCACTAGTTATTTGGCGAGCGAGACACTATCAGGGGTAACACAATTGAAAATCGAGGATAAGACAATAAAAAATCAGGGATATTTGTTTGCTGGTGAGCGAGCGGAGTGAGTGAGACAGTAGGATAATGCAAGATTGGACATATGTTATTATCGAATGAGTGAAGCGAGCGAGATACTATTAGGGGTGGACAATTGAAAATGGGGTATATGTTAGTTATATATATATACGTATGTATGGATGGTACGTATGTACTCCTCAAATGCGTGCGCGGGTGCTGTTTTTCTCCTAAAAACATGGCTTTTTAGGCTTGACCTTTCTTTTGATACTACAGCATTAAGCAAGTCTTACTTGAAACTTGGGCTCCAAATTGTGAGATAATTTATGCAAAACGCTTTTTTTAAGTCCCAAAAAGTTACTGCGAACGGTTATTGTGACATTGAAATCCCTTTACCAAACATAGTTTCAAAACTTCATTGTTTTTTGGGGCTGCTAAATGCCGCTCGTTGGTTGTTAGGTGATACTGGTAGCTGGAGTGGCTAAATAAAGGAAGCCGCCATTATTTGGGAGAAGCTGAGGTATGTGTAGTTCCATATGTGTTGGCTAAAATTACAAAATAACTCTGGCTTTGTTTTTTTTTTTTGGTAGAGCTGCGAGCTTGTTCACCAGTTACTGGTAATTGAGGCAATCAGAATGGCTTAAATTGGATACTACAGAAGTTACCACTATTCAGGAAATTGAGGTAAGAGAGTAATTCTGTATTTGATTGGTAATATAAATGGTCAACTACTATATACTTTTTTTGCATGAACTAAGCTATAGTATATTATGTAGCAATACTGTAGTTTTATGTAACCTAGGTAGGCTCACTTGATATTTGTGCTCAAGTACACCACTAGTATATATATATGTATGGATGGTTTGTATACTCCTTAAACGCACGTGTGGGTACCATTTTTCTCATAAAAACACTGCTTTTTAGGCTTGACCCCACTTTCTCCTGATACTACAGCATTGTTGGCTCAAAATTGTGAGATAACTCCTTCTAAATGCTTGTTTTTTCAAGTCCAAAAAATGTACTGTGACGGGTTATTATGGCATTGAAACCCTTTACCAGACGTAAATAAAAAACTTGCCATTATTACTTGGAAGAAGCTGTGGTAAGTACATCATTCCATATATGTTAGCTAAAATTACAAAAATAACTCTGGCCATTGTTGTTGTTATTTTGGTAGAGCTGCATCAGTTACTGGTAATTGAGGTAGCTAGAATGACTTAAATTGGATCCAACAAGGTACCACTATTCAGGAAATTAAGGTAAGAGAGTAATTCTGTATTTGTTTGGTAAAATTAATAGTCAACTGCTATGTACTGTTTTGCATGAACTAAGCTAAAGTACATTATGTAACAATACTGTAGTTTTATGTAACCTAACATGTAGGCTCGCTCGATATTTGTGCTCAAGCTCACCACTAGTATATGTACATATGGATGGTACATATGCTCCTTAAACGCATGCATGGGTTCCTTTTTTTCTCCTAAAAACACTGCTTTTAGGCTTGACTCCAGTTTCTTTGGATACTAGCATTAAGCAAGTCTTATTGTACACTTATAAGCTCCAACTTGTGAGAGAACTCCTGCGAAAATGCTTGTTTTGAAGTCACAAAAAGTTGCTGCGACCGGTTACTATGGCATTGAAGATCCTTTACCAGATGTAATTTTAAAAGTTCGTCATTTTGAGGGGGCTGTGAAGTGTGGGTCCACTCTCCGATGAGGAACGAGAGAAGATGAAGACTTGAAGATAGAACTATATATATATATTAATTCTTGTGTATCATGTCATGACATTATTTTTGTTTGTCTGTGAGTACATGATGTATGGACCTTGCTATGTTAGTGTACGGTTGGTAAACGTCAACTGGATGCTTCAGTTTGTTGTTGAGCATGCACATGCGCGGATTCCAGAATTAGGGTCCGTGCAATGCTCGTGTTCTTCAGTCTGTAAAATAATTACATCTTAGTTAGTCTGAGTCTTGGAACGGGCTTTAGCCTGAGAGTTCTATTGCGAGGGGCTCTTAGGAGAGGCGTACCACAAGGTTGGACAACGTTTGCAGACTCTGGTGGCTGACTACCCTTGGTGGCTGGCTGTTAAGCCTCCATACCATCATGACCGGAGGCTTCTTCCATTATCGTGATGCAAGCCCCCACATGAAGTGCTGATTGTTGGTTGTCAAGAGCCACTGGCAATCATATTGCCTAAATATTAAAGGAAGCTACCACTACTGGGGTGGGGGGTGGGGGGGGGGGGGGGGGGGGGGGGGGGGGGAGCTAAGGTAAGTACATAATTCCATATTTGTTAGCTAAAATTACAAAAATAACTCTGGGCTTTCTATTTTGTAGCTGAGAGTTCATTGTAAAGAGTGACTGGTAAATTCAAATAGATAGAATGGCTTAAATTTGATACTACTGAAGGTACCACTAGATGTAAGAAAGTAGTTTTGTACTTGTTTGCTATAATTGTCTTTTGTCTTTGCAGAAGAGAGCTTGCTGTCATCAAGAATTACCCAAAATTCAGATAATCAAAATAGCTTAAACATGATGCTTAGGAAGTTACCAATACTTAGGTAATTTTAGTAAGTAAATGACAAAAATAACACTCGCCTATAGTTGTTGTTTTTTTGTAGCTGAGAACTTGTTCCAGAGTTACTTGTAATTGAGGTAGTCAGAATTGCTTCAGTACTACAGAAGTTACCATTACTCAGATAAGAGAGCATTTTGATATTTCTTTGCTAAAATTAACGGTCAACTGCTATTAACTAAACTATAAATATATAGTAATATAGTTTCATGTTACCTAACTAGGCAGGCTCGCTCGCCATTTGTGCTCAAGCATACCACTAGTATATATATATGTATGGATGGAGTGCATGTTCCTTAAACGCGCATGCGGGGTGCTGCTTTTTTTTTCTTTCCTAAAAACAGCTTTTTAGCTTGACTCCTCTTTCTTCTCATACTACAACATTAAGCAAGTCTTACTTGAAACTTGGGCTCCAAATTGTGAGATATTTCCTGCGAAATGCAAATCCCAAAAAGTTGCTGCGACAGATTACTATGGAATAGAAGCCCTTTACCAGACATAATTTCAAAACTTCGTCGTTTTATGGGGTTGATAAAAATATAGCTTGTTGGTTGTCAAGTGCCAGGTAGCCAGAATGGCTAAATATTAATACTAAGGAAGCCACTATTACTTGGGAGAGGCTGAGGTAAGTAAGTAGTTTTGTAATTGTTAGCTAAAATACAAAATAACTCTGGCAATTGTTTTTTTTGGTAGAGCTGCGACCTTGTTCACCAGTTACTGGTAATTGAGGTAGTCAGAATGGCTTAAATTGGATACTACAGAAGTTACCACTATTCAGGAAATTGAGGTAAGAGAGTAACGTTATCCGGACTCCCCAGTTCCAGGCACTCCCCTCTATGGGATACCCCAATACTGCATTATAGGTGTGGTAAGGATCAGCTGGTCTGGTCAAGTATACAGTGTATGTATGTACTGAGAGTTGTAGAATCAACTTACAGCTGCTGGTTTGAGTAAAGGGTACAGTAAATTTACAGCAGCTGGATTATCTTCCCAGCTGGTCCCACCCTGTTCACCCCAATCAAAAATGTCTATGTCTACTAAGCAGCCTACTAAGCAAAGCAATAGCAAATTATTTACATCTAAACGGAAAAGGTGTGTGCTGTCCTTAGATACAAGTAGCTATTCCTCAAAGTATGTATAATTGTAATTATAAATAAGTTATTACAATTCCTATATATTAAAATACAAGTGCAAATATAATTGTTCTCAGATACAGATATTTCTGAGTTACAGGCAGTGCCCGGTCCCTAGCTGCCCGTATTAGGGGAGTTTGAGTGTTGAACTAAGCTAAAGTATATTATGTAACAATACTGTAGTGTTTATGTAGCCTAACTAGGCAGGCTCGCTTGGTATTTGTGCTCAAGCATACCACTACTTTATATACATGTGTGGACTTACGTATCATTTTGTACTTTAACCCTCACGTTTTTGTTTGCTTCGTGGTCTACCCCTTCCCATACTTCCACTAAACAGAATATTTTCATTTAGCGATCCTGTATCATTCAAGGAAATTAGCTAACTAGTAGTGTGCTTGAGCACAAATGGCGAGGGAGCCTAATACTACACCATTGTTAAACGTTTGGTTTTAACTTCTAACATTCAAGCTACTAAAAAAAAGTTGAGTTGTTAAATTACGCATTATACGGTAAAGGCATTCAATGCCATAGTAACCACTCCCCGCAACTGTTTGAATTGAAACAATAAACAAGTCACGTTCTTTAAACTTTTTCTTTGGGATATTCTTAGTAATTGTTGTAACGCACAATACTTTCACATAACTGAACATACTTACGCAAGACTTACCTTCGTGGTAATTCTAGTGGACAATGAATTTTCAAGTAAATACTGTTGGGTAGGGCTAACTATGACAAATAGCGTATTAACTTACCACTGTCACTAACTCGAATAGAAATGGAACTCCGGTAAGTTTTTGAGTTTAAACTGCACCCGCAAAATAATTCAAAGCGGTAAACAATTCAATATCTAGGATGATACGGGTAATGATCGGTAAACTGGAGGATACTGTTTAGTGACGTTTGGGACGGGGTCGAACGCTGAGCTAACTAAAAAATACGAGAGGGTCAAAGTACAAAATGACATGTACGTCCAAACATAATAAACTAGTGGTGTGCTTGAGCACAAATGGCGAGCGAGCCTACCTTGTTAGGTTACATAAAACTATTTACCACTGGTGTCAATGGTTCTGCCTCCCTTGTTTTGGAGAATGCTCCGTAAGATTCTGTCAAACAAAAATTATTCCTTGACAAGGTATAATTAGCTATTGGGTATGATTGATTAGTATTTATCATGCTTTCATCAATTTTACATCATTTATTTACTAATTATGTCAATTTTTTTTATTAAGTATGTGGGCGGGTAAGCTCCGTCCACCACGGTATTGCTCTGACCACCACGACGTTGGACTGCCAGATGCCAGTACCGAAGTACCGGAAGCACGGTAGATCACCAGGGGACAATCGCGTACCTTGGCCGTTCTAGAGGAATGTTGTCGCGGTTACTTAATTACTTTAACCGCACCCGCTATTTGCGGCGGGACGTTGCTACCCAAAAAACCGCGGATACTCTATTGCGTGGGTGTAGACACTCTGCGCAGTTACATATCTTTTCTTTGCGCAAAGTTTAGTAGTTGATTGCAGTTAAAAACTGGACCTTATTTTCAGTAGCTTCAGTGTTAGAAGTCAAAATCATTCATATAAAAATAGTATAGTCTTTAGGCTCGCTCGCCATTTGTGCTCAAGCACATCACTAGTTATCTAATTAATGTGAATGGAACGATCTGATTGGACGCGCCAACATTCCGGCACTTGTCACGGAAAGGTGTCCAGAGTCACCAGACTCTCTTTTCTTTTCTGCGACGCTTGTGCGCGCGCCTCCAGAGAGTTTGGCCCGCGAGACTACCCTAATACAGTCTCGCTCGCTCGCCAACAAACAAACATCCCCGATTTTCAATTGTGTTACCCCTGAGAGAGTATCGCTCGCTTCGCTCGCTCACCAATTATTAACCCCTTCGTACTAGGTTGTTTCCTAAAGCCACAAGGTGCGCTTAGGTATCATAAACTTACTGTTAGACTCAACACTGTGTAGTAATTCTTTAGAATTTCTTTTTTTTTTCAAGTCGTAAAATGTTATGGCAAATGGTTAATATGGTATTGAAACCCTTTACCAGATGTAATTTTAAAAACCTCGGCCTTTTTAGTAGTTGTGTGTGCTTGTTGTCAAAAGATACTGGTAATTCAGATAGTTAGAATGACATGCATTAGAGTTTACAGAAAATACCAGTACTCGCGAAATTGAGGTAAGAAAGTAGTTCTGTATTTGTTAGCTAAAGTAAATAGTGGTCACAACGGCTACGTACTTAGCTATACTTTTAGAAATTTGGCTGTTAGATTCTTTTGAAGTGTTTTGTTTGTGCACAGGCTCGTTCGCCCTTTGTGCTCAAGCACATCACTAGTTGATACTATTGGTGAGCGATTGAAGCGTGCGAGACACTACACCGGGATAACAAATTGAGAATTGGGGATATTTGTTGGCGAGTGAGCAAGGCAAGTGAGACAATTGCAGAATTTGCAGAATCAAGAATCCGAGGTGTTGGTATAGGTTACACCATGACGTAAATGGCTACCGTATCGACCCAACGCGGAATGGAGCTAGTGACTTGTACCTTGGTTCTAGGCTACGGGAAACGCTCAAAGACTAATTGTGATTGGACTGTTCACTTATTAACTTCCTAGTAGGTGTCTGTTCAAATTTACCAGGGTGCAATTTATTTTTTTTGCTTATTTATGGTACGTGCAAACCCCTTTTTTTAGCCCACACAAGTAACTAGTGATGTGCTTGAGCACAAAATAATGGCGAGAAAGCTTAAAACTACAGCATTGTTAAATGATTGATTTTAACTTTTAACACTCAAGCTACTAAAAAGGTCCGAGTTTAAATTATTGAAAAAACAAAACAAGCCAGGTTGGTTAAATGTTTTCTTTGTAATATTCTTTAGCTAAGTAGTAGCTGAAATGCACAATACTTTCACACAACTGGACATACCAACACAAGACTTAGATTCATGGTTAATTTGTGAACAATGAATTTTCAAGTAAACATTGTTGCGTATTCTAGGATGATATGAATAATGATCGATGAACCAGAGGATTCTGTTTAGTAAAGGATTTTGTTTAGTAAAGTTTGGGACCAGGTCAACCGCCGTACTAACACAAAAACATTAGGGTCAAAGTACAATAATGACATGTGTATGTCCAAACATGTATATAAAATGTGCTTGAGCAAAAATAGCGAGCGAGCCACCCGACTTCGGCTACATAAACCTAAGTACTGTTGTATAATTAATTTAATTTCTAATATTCCAGCTACTAAAAAAACAGTCGAGTTTTTAAATTACATATTTATGGATAAAGGGGCTGCAGTGCCATAGTAACCACATGCCTCAAATGTTTGACTTAAAAAAAACAACAAAAAGAAAAAACAACAAACGGAATTTCTAGGGAATTTCAGACAGGTTTGAACCTAACCCTATATTAGGACATGCTTACTACTGTAGTAGCTAAAAGCTGTGTAAAGGGACCTAATGTTTTTTTGTTAGTTAAACATTTACTTTGCGCTATTCTTTAGCTGACCAATAGCTGTAATGCACACCACTTTCACACACTCTTGTTCACTGGACATACCAACACAAGATTTACCTTCGTGGTAGTCTCATGTTGACGACCCTTTTCCTCTTTAAATAACTGATGGGGAAGGGAAAGGGTCTGGTAACAGTAATACGCTCGACTTGTTCTTGCCGCCTGTATAGTGGCAGCGGTCAATTATACAAAACAATCCGTGGGCGTCAACTATGTCATGAAGTAGAGGTGGTGGGTAGAAGTTGCACTGTAAAAACTAAGGTGACTTTTTGCGTTCTAAGAACTGAAGCGGATATCCTGAAATTTGACTGGTAGTATGTCTTTTAGTGAAGTTGAGTTCATAGCTGCTGCAGAAAGTTCTGTGCATAAGTTGGGGTATTGCATATTAAAACCTTCAAAAGAATTGCAGCATATAAAAATTGTTGACTATTCTATTTCCTTGAGGAACTTTCATTTTTGTACAAGCAAGTAAAACTTGAACTAATGCGGTGCATGTTTTGCAATTCATCCATCACATTCCAATGAAAGTTCTTTACATTATCTGTAATTTTGGTCACGTAATACAGATTCCACCTTAACAGAGCAATAATTCTGATATCATCTCTAAGCAGACGAACAATTTTTCAAGAATATATCTACAAGTTTGACTATCATAGAAGCACTCATTTACTAATGCTTTCGTGCTATGCTTTCTCCCATGTTATGCCTGTGATGAGGTGTGAGTAAGGTAATGTTTAGTAGCAGACTTGTATGTTATGTCAACCTAACCGAGTCAGAGTTGTGCAACTCAGCCACCCATTGCTCCTTCATTTTTCTCAAGATGGCTGGGGTGACGTGAACTGGTTTAGTTTGGTGGAGTGCATGGGTCCTGGCCACACCTGCTTGAATGAGTTATAATCAAGGGAGGGAGGAGAGTGCTCTTGGTTCAGGCAGACCATGAGTGACCTGATGTCCAGCAGGTAAGTTTTGATGGATTGTGGACACAAGTTCTGCCCTGCTAAATAAGTGGTAAAATAGCAAAGTATAGCCTCAGAAACAGGGAATGGAGACACAATATTAAATAACGGAACAAATTTTATAGAATTGCAAATTACTGACTTTTAAGTTTGATGGGTGGAGTTTGCCACTCCTTACTGAACTTGGCCGAGAGGTCCATTTGAAATTCGGGTGGAGGATCCACTGCAATAACAAAATAGGAACACAGGTAGGGACAGGGCAGGCATCAGTCTCTCTTGATAAAAATAAGTCTTCCTGATTTCTCGACAAAGCATCAGCTAGGTTATTGTGACAACCAGGGATATGCCTAGTTGTAATTACAAACCCATGAAAAGCTTCTACAAAGTAAAGACAACGCACAATCTGCATCTAGTGCATCCACTATTAATCGTAGTCACAATAACTGCTTGAGTTTTCAGCTTTAGCCAGTATGCGATGACCCTTCCATGTGTGGCCCCACACTACGGCTGCCAACGGTGATGGGGATCATTTCCTTGGCTACGATGTGCAACTGCTGAGAGCTAGCATCCTATTAAATCTGGAACAAGAGCTAGCCATGCCACGCCCTGCAACCCCATGACCCTGAGGCATCTGAATGGACTGTAGCCACTGCGCTACCATCGTGAACAAGGGGAGAGGTTCCATTCCAGCATGTGACGAATACAAGCCACCACAATATATCCGCCCTAAACTCAGCATTAAGACGAATGTGGTGGT
>WLWD01005468.1_pt1 | contig 13402 bp, 6 predicted proteins | sample 6712731 | NCBI WGS metagenome assembly WLWD01 (sample SAMN12718690, study PRJNA576275) | sponge metagenome | isolation source: marine sponge | host: Mycale hentscheli | place: New Zealand: South Island, Marlborough, Capsize Point | collected 2014-11-01
GCTTGCCAGGAGTGCTTATAAAGAACCTACGAAAACAATTTCACCAGTTTGACGAAGTCACGCAACGTTCTCACCCTCCCAGATGTGATGTTGACGTCACACAGTATACCGCAAGCTTGCTGGAATGTGATAATTAAGCACCCTTTTTGGGGTGCTGCTGAACAAGTCGTTGTATTGTATGTTCCCAGACCCTTTCCTTCCCGCGTAGCGGTTACGGTTGGTAAAGGGTCTGGCTACGCGAGACTAGCAAGAATCACTGTACGAGTTCACTTCTACCCAGGATGTAAGAAGTAATTTGGTAAAGTATGTGAACACGGGGGAAGGGGTGGGGTTAGGGGGCGGACTGATACTGGGCGTAATCCCGCTGTTATATAATCAGGAGTAGCCCTTCTATCGCGGCTAGCGCTTCTACCACCATCATGGCGTAGCCAGACCCTTTGCCAATGGCTCGCGGGAAAAGGGTCTGGACTACATTGAGCAGTTTGTTCTTGCTTAGTCAGCAAGTGGTTAACTGTGGTTCAATTAGTGTGGGTGTACATCGCTAAATATTAGCACAGTAGCTAAAGTAAGATTAGAATTGATTTTATGCAACAGTAGTCCAAAGCATACAACTTCGTAAACTATATGAATCTAGAGGGGTGCCACAAAAACATCTCTGTTCGAAAATATTCAATATTATATTTGCAAAAATTATTTCAGAAAGAATCAAGCTCTTACAATGGCCTGAAATAAGCACATGCAACAGGTAGGATACATATCAATGTCCAATTGCAAATTCACATTGTTTTTTTATGATGATCAAAATTATTTAAAAAATTAATGCCAAATTTAACATTGCAAAGTTAATGTTTATAAAGGAGAGAGATTATACATACACTCTCTAGGTAAGGTAGACTTTATAACTTTTAAATAATACAATTTCTGAGAAAATCATCAAGTACAATTGCAGATAGGATTCAAGTTGTTTTGAGGTGAAAATAAAAACAACAACAACCAAATCTGCAATTGTTAGCAACAGAATAGATAGCTAATAAAGAGAAAAGAAAAGTTAGCTATCACATGAGCCACCACAATGGCAAAGTGGAGTACACTGAAGTCCAGTATCTCTACACTTGCACTTCTTGGAACATAAGGGAAGTGTCTGGCAGCCACACTTAATAAGCTCGTGGCAAGCACTCGCAATTTCTGGAAGAAGAGTCTATACTGGTGTCCAATCATCTTCCTGAGTCCAACCAAATCCTTCTGGAAGAGGAATGCTCTAATTCTTCTTAAGGTAAGTTTCCTAGACACCTGCTTGAAACAATGCCCCATTAGTGTGCTCTATAAGAACACCCTGAGTACCAGGAAGAAAACATTTAAGAGAAGGTAAAATTCATCCAATATAAATAATACATGAACAGCTAAGCTTACCTGTGTTGGTGGGATACTATTGATTAATTTTTCCTGCTTTGAAAACAAGTCTTGCCTTAAATCATTTACACTTGTGATTGATGTTGTCTTTTCCTAAAGAACACATGTAAACCCATCAATAGTTCAAAGCACATAGAATTCTTGTTGACCTTCATGAACGGGTCTTGAAATGTGTACTTAAAAGCTACAGTAGCACTAGATATGCTGTCCAGGCAACCCACGATGATTTTTTTCCCCTTTTCCAAGAAATTGAAGAGTCCTATCGCAACCTGTAAATACATGACAGAAATTCTGTACTTGACACTTGTTTTTACCAAGGCCTTGGCATATATCTTTTAGGTAGTAATATTGGAAATTTTTTCCCATGCCTATACTCCTGTATGTCTGGGTATGAATCTTGGAGTTCAAAGAATATGCCTGCAATAATTATTATAATGTATTAGATTTTAATTGTTACTTTTAATAACTTGATTTATTTTAAATGGTCATACCTCACAACTGAAGAAGGCTTATGAGCCCAAACATATTGTGAATAATTGTTGAGATTGGTATCATGAAATTGGCTTGTCTTATACAAGTGTCTGGAAAAATTGCAATCACCCTTTAGACAATTAACCTGTTTCTTTAGTTTTTTTCTATCTTTTCGACAATGGTCTCTTTAGCAACTGTAAAGAGTTTCATTTTATTGGACTATGAATAGACTTTGACCTGTTCTTGATGACATTAATTACACATTGCTGATATTAAGTGGAACCTAACCATTCAATTGTCTTTATTGTTGAAACTACGGCATCAGCACAGTTTCGAGCAGCAAGAATAATAAGTTCATTTGAATCCTCCTTAAATGGGTTTCACATGGTAAGTATGACTTCAATTAAATTGTTCACTTGTTTTTGGAACAGTATCTGAGCAGAATGACTTTGTTTAATCTGCAGATGGTTTGGTTTTCCTGGCTTAACAATTTGATTTTCAAATTCATTTTTTATTCTTGCTTGCTCTGGACCAGCTACCATCCACCTCCGAAATGCAGATGGATTCTCTGTCCCCCACAGCTCCACCAGACCCTTTTACAAGTTCATTGTTCCGCTCATGGACTTGATCAATAGGCATGTAAGAATATTTTTTCTGTGATTTTGGTATAACCCATGAATGCTAATTGTTCCTTGGCTTGAGCTGAAAGAGCTTTCATGTCTCTAAGATTAATATGGATAGGTATCTATCTAGCATAGTTGGAATGATCTAATACAAAAAACCATCTTCCCATATAAAGGCAGAGGTGCAGTTATTGCTGGGAAAACTACTGCATTCTATAGTATCTAGAGAAGCATGAAATGCTGCCCGGGATAAATATTCATCTTATGCAAGAGTGTTCTTTGATAACAAAAGATTATTATGTTGAACCCATTTATCCCCTTCAACTCTAACCTCTTCAACTTTAGTACTTTCTAGAGAGCTAAACAGGTTTGTCATCAAAAGCAAGTTGGGATACACAGAGTTTATCAGTTTTGCAAGACATAGCAGGTACATTGCTATATTCATCTGGAAGGGAAAATTCTTTTAGCGGTGCTCCATCAATAACTATGGGATCTCTGATGATACATGTGCAATTTTATATAGGAAATGTATAATTGGCAAGTGAATTTTCAATTTGTAACAATTGATTATAGCAATACTAATACTAGTTTGTAGTGTCTACCATCTTCCTGCTTCTTACTTGTGTATGAGTTTGTAGCCCTACAAACACAGGAAGAGGTGGTTCATGAGCCTAGGTATGTCGAAGATTAACAGAACTTGTACTGAACTTGGTGTTAAAATATACTAATTGAGCTGCGGTTAGGGAAGCTTGAGTGTCATGGTTATGCTATTTTTGGTACTGGAACCAGTAATCAATAAAGAAAAAAACAACAACAAACTTCACAGTAGTATGTGCTGCATTACTTTAGCAGTCCTGTGAAAAACTTCCAGTAAATTGAAATGATTTCCATTTTGTGATCTCTGTGTCTCAAGTTCAAAGAATGATCTTGCTCCCTGGCAAGTTGCACTTTTCTTTTAATTAAACACCTGTCACAGATCTGCAAAGCATTATATAGATCAACTAACCTTGGTTCAGCAATCATCTCAAGTACTTCAACTACCTACCTATATTACTAGATTACAAAATTATAACAGCAATTACATGTGTATAATTCATATAATCAGGATCACTTTGTTTTCTATAGTGAATTTATTGAATAGGATATTTGGTGACATGAGGAATCTAAAGTTCATTTGTAGTTGCAATTGTGTGGCTGCCTATTAATGTTTAACACTATAGAATTTGTGGCATTGAAATAACTGCAACAGGCAGTATTGGGCTTTTATCTATAACTGGTGCTCAAGGAGCATGTCAAATGAGAGTATAATTTCAAAGCAAGTATGGCCATACGATACTATCATGAAGCCACTATCTTTTGAACACAAGGAATTTGGTTTGTGTTGGTACACATAATTGATGGTCAGACTGTCACAACTAAGTTTTACCTGCAGCTCAGGTAATTATGGAGTTAGTAGATGAGTGCAAATCAAAGTGCTCACACAGCAATGTTTATACAGAAAGAATAACTTGGCCATGCACTGAACTGTGCTGGTATGGCACTGTGTTTGCAAGTGATGATTACCATAAACATTGAAACTGAATCTGTTGCCAGTGCTAATGACATGTAGCCTATTCTTTTATGCATGTTTACTGTTAACACTTGTGGTTAAGTTTGTTCAATATGGACACCGCTGAGGAAAATATGGTAGCCTAATTACTACACCTCTAGCTATACATTCCTCATCAGAGTGTTTTTAATCATTAATTAATATCTCTCTGATGAGAAGCTGAGTGTACTAGCCAGGAGTTAGTTCAGTAGATGACTTTGTTACTGCTCAGAGTGAAGGGTTTTGCACTATTTGATACATATACTAATTAATATGAACGTATTGTATTTGGTGAACTGTGACATATTTTTACTGAGTAGTACACCAACATTTATTTCTTGTGGTGTAAATTAAAGTGAGCTTTAGTAATAATTGCAATCATCTGTTCAATTATAGCAATTGAAGCTACTTTAGTTTGAGCATGAAACTACTAAACAAGTATACACATTATAGTCAATAGGCAAGTCAAATTTATCACTACTGTTGTTATAAGTTAATTATCATAAATGTTTTGATCATTGTGCACAGACTCATAGTGAGATACACTTTGTTCCATTGAGACTTGTCCATATGCAGCACATGTTTCCATTTTGACCTCTGTGGATGCATCACATGATTCCTGTTTGACCTTTGTAGATCTGCATATTGTATAAAACATTAACACAATAAATTGCCACGTCTGATAGTAAACACTCTATTCAGCAAATTGCCTCTATTCAGTCAACTCTCTGTTCTCAATATAAAAACTTTCTGTTCGCAATATAAAAATAATGCTTATTAACTCTTAAAGCAAACAACTTATTTGTGAAGGTAAAGTCATTGTTCTTAGTTCTGAGGTTCTACTGTAACTGATTGTATTGAATACTCTCTAGCTATTACTCTGACAAAAATTTTAAATAATTGCAAATTTTTCATTATAACAGCCAATACATGTTAATTGAAACTTAGCCCAATGTTTCAACTTATTGTCGAAGTCCTCTTCAGGGGTCAACATTGGGTTAAGTTTTAATTAACAGCATGAGAACGAGAAAATTAGCTATTATTATTATTATTTCAGCTGAGAATGACTCATTCACATTAACAGAATTTAAATAGTTGTACTAATTATCAAATAAAAGAAGCTTACAATTGAAATCCTACAAAGCGTATGTAGGTAACTCATAACAATTTAATATCTGCTCAGAATTTTTAATCTAGTATTGGCTTATCTGGCTGTCTCCCTGATTCAAATGGACTTCTCATACTCTCTACACCTCACACACACACACACACACACACACACACAAGTTCAATTTTTTTAAATTCTCTACTTATACGAAAGCAAAAATTGGACAGATAGGTCATGAAATGACACGGTTTTCTCAGACAAGAATTGCATAACATACAATGAGAAAGGGTTAAGCAATGCATGATATGGAATTAATAACAAGTAAGTGTGAATAGATATACCACTGGCTTAGACCAGTGGTCTCAAGTAAGAAGTTTCGCCACCTTCACATCAGGGCGAGTAAAGATACTGCCACTTCATGTCACCACATGCACTATTCCATCTTTTCCCAGATGCCATTAGAGATACAGGAGTTTCTGACACAAGTGCCAACACTTGACAGGCAAGCCACAATGATCTGATGTCTCAGGATCTGACAGCACATGCAGTGACCTTCACATAAAGAAGGGAGGGTTCAGGCACAGAGGTCAGAAATGAAGTTTTCCGAAGTTTGCATTTGCAAAAACTCTTAGTGGTCATTGAGCAATTGTTTCACTTCCACAACGTCTGACTACTAATTGTTTTGTTCCCATAAAGGTTTGACCATATTTCATGAGAAGTGGGTCAGCATAATCAACATCCACCTTAGTGAGTCTGGGGTTACTCGTTCCATTGGAAATTGGCCCATTTGAGGAGATTAGGACTAGCTGATTTTCCTGCATGAGAGACAGCTTCGAGTTATCGAATTACTGTCCTGGTATTCCTCAATGAAGAAAACAGACAATCATGGGACATTAGCACAATCCTTGGACCAGCATGGAGTGAGCGTACATGTTCATTACATATGACAAGTTGATGACAGGAGATTTCTCATGCAGTAATACCGGAGGCACAAAACTTCAAATTTTGAAATTTGCTGCCTTCCACCAATGTGAACCATACCATTGCGATTAATGAAAACATTCACATTGAGTATTGAGCTTGACTTATGGAGTTCCCTTGTACAGTGATAGGATTGACACGGTTTAACCAGTAGGGACTAGCTTCATCAATTTTGCTGCCTGCCAAGCAAACTGACAACTAGTCAGCTTACGAATGAACCTCAAAATCCAGGAAGAGATCCTAAGCAGTCACGTGAAGATTGAAAGCTTGTCAAGACGGATGATGAACCAGTCATCATGACTTTGTGACATGCACGCTAAACAAACACTTAGTGCACAATTTTTGGAGAGCATACTTACAGAATCGCACCTCCAGCAGCAGAGACTTCCTAATACCAGACAAAAGAGCACTGGAACTACAGAATGCTAGCAACAAATCTGAATTGGGCGCGGTAAAATTTTATATGCTCACATGAGCGTGCGTGATTCTAAATGGCAGCTAAATGATTGAATGGGCATAGCCGTATACAAGCACTTACCTTAGTCTGCCTTTTCTCTCGTTTGCTCAAAAACTAAGCTGAAGTTAAAAAAAAAGTGGCAAATTAAATCATCATCTTGTCAAATTCCTCTTCTCTCAAGGCATAATAAGGCCGCAATCTTCAAGATCCGCTGTTGATAGAGTGAATGAATGAATGAATGACAAACAGACTACTATAACCCTCTCGCAAGTGCATGCTGAGGATGAATGAATGACAAACATACTACTATAACCCTCTCGCGCATGCGCGCTGAGGGTTAATTAGTGCACTATCGATCCAGGTAAACAGATCATCTAAATCAACTCGACGATGTCTTGACAACAGCTCTGTAGCTGTGTAAGTAGAAGAGCACCAAGTTCCACAAGAGGAATTAAGAGCTTTTTGATGAGTGCACTTTTCTTCTTCGCCTCAGCTAAAGCTGTGTGTATTAGACCTGAGGTGTCAATTTGGCAAAGGTACATATCATACCAGCATACGCTCATTCCAAGGAATCTAAGAATCCATGGATTTGTTAATATACTATCTTCACTTCCTTGAGTATAATAACACATTGGAATATGTCTGTCCTGAGCAGGACCAATTCATGTCTTCATTTAAGCCATTAGTTTCACAAAGCCACTGGGACTTCTTCATCCCACTCAACACTTTCCACCTATAATTAATGAAGGGGAATATTTGCCTTGAATGTTGCCAGAGGAACCCAGCCAAGTGTATTAAATACCTTGAGGTACGCTATGTCAATTGACCGGGGGTGCTTGCAATAATAAGTAGAAAATGATTAGGTAAGAATTCCATTCTACCTCCAGGTCTTGGTGTGTTCATTGTAATCAGATATTGTGATGACAGATTGCTGATCAAGTAGCTTAGGGTCAAAGTGCTCCACTATCATTGGTTCACGTGAATTCCACTTATGCAAACTGAGCTTTACCAAAGAGTGCTTGAGTTTAATGACCTCTCTGGTGAAGCCATTGTCCAAGTAGAAGGAGTTTAAGCTGCAAGGGAGAAAAGACGAAGCATAATCACGTGTGTTTTGTTTCACTCTTATTAGCAGCAAACACAAGGAGACCAGACACCAAACGTGACGTGAGTCATGGGAAAACCTTTGAAGTGGATCACTAGAAAAGTTTCTCCAAACAAAACAATTAAATCTTCATCAGGGGATGAGAGGGTGACAGCACGATACACATGGCTACCATCTGAGATCTAAGCCACACGGTGACATTTGAAGCACTAATATTCATCAAAAAATTGTGCAGAGAATTCAATACTCTATGTGCTATTCTGTGAAATTCAAGAACTAGTTTTCATGGAGGCATCGAATACTGCCCCATATCTTCGTGGTGATACTGGAATCCTCAGAGACTGAGTGCATCAGCATGTAACTGAACAGGTTTGTCCAAGCCTGGCACAATTTGGGTGCGTCCTTAATTTTCCATTCTCCAGTTTCTCGTGATTGTATTTGAAGTAGAACATGACTAAATGATCCTCAGGAGTAGGAGCATTATTTTGAGTAATTTCTTATATTTCCGGACAACACCTTGTCACCAGTAACCATAGCAATAGGGTTGACAAGAGGTGGGCTAATTCCATCAACCAGCACTCTACCAAAATGAGTTTCCAATGCTATGGCAGTCTTGAAGGCCCAAACCACTGACCATCCGGGTAAACACCTTCCACTCAAGTGACCTGTGAGATATTTCAAGATATCACACAGGTGCTGACACTAGTGTTATCTCATGCTGTATTGTGCAAGTTCACTACCCTCTCAAAGATCCTAGCTTAACAGTTTTCCAGTGCTTTTACAGCTACCTTCCCCAGAAGCAAGTCATCTCAGCTTCTATAACATTAGCTAGGGGTATAGGGAGCCCCTATGAACTAACAGGGCAGCTGCTAAAGTATTAGCTGGTGGTGTGGCTCCTATGAACTAACACTCAGTTCTACTGCTAACTTTACATCATGAGTTATCTGACTTCTCATTGCTATCATGAGTTATCTGACTTCTCATTGCTTTAATTGTACAACAATGGTAACACATATATCGACTTTTCCACTTACATTTTGTTCTTGTTTGAACATTTCCATAATGTAATTGATATAACTAGTATAATAGAATATACTATCACCGTGGCAACCAGTGTGACAACTGCTGTGATAGCAATATCTATATAGAATTTTAAATAACGATAAAAAATGTACAAAAGTGATATACTGTATAATGTGTGAAGTACAAGTTAAATTTAATAATATGGAAGTTGTATTTGACTTTATTGACTATTTTTGTGCTTCAGTGCACAAAAAGTGAATCATATTTTTCTGGTACCTCATATTGAGTATTGCATTCATAAATTGCTAGCTTGAGTTGTTACATCCTGTTGCTATAGAGTTACTAGGTGTACAAATTAAGTGAGTATGCACTATATTTGCCTATAGCTACTGTAACTATACATTTATTATTGGGCAAGCAAAGTCAGCCCCTCACAATCAAGTCTCAATTGAGATTTTAGTATGTATATTATCATAATTATGTAGCAAAGTTCAGAGAGGTCAATGTGCCAATTACTGCAGAGGCCTTTTTAAATACATTAGCACAGCACAGGCATAAGTGGTAATCAGACAAAGACTTTGATTTCTTGGGTAATGCGCTAGCTATACACCATACACAACAGAAGTGATAATAGAAAATTTACTCATTCTAACAGCCAATACTTTGTTAATTAAAACTGAACCTGATGTTTCCATTTTTTGCTTAAGTCTCCATCAGGGGTTAACTGAGAGTCTAACTCTCCACGGTGATTTAATAGCCTGCAAGGTAACTGGAGGATATGCTTCTGTTTATTATACCCTGGATGGTGACTTGCACTCAGCATAGACAGCCAGCATCCAGTAAGCTCTAAACCAATGTCTCTGTTCAACTTGCTGTTGTCAGGTGTCATCTGTATGTGTAGAGCTTGCTTGATCTTTAACTCATGATTCTTACTGGCTCTGTCTACAACTCTTACCTCTTCCTATTTAATGGGGTGATGCTGCTGCCACGCATGCTCAGCAGTGGCTGAAACCTTCTCATCACCTCTCTTGCAAGCATCCTGACAATCTTCCACTATTCTAGTTGTTTCACCTATAAACTTTACCACAGTTGCAGGACATGCTACTACTATGGATGACTCGGTGCTTATGGGTATAGTATCTTTGACTTCAGTAAGATGCGATCATTGTGTCTTATTTCAGCCGAGATATTGACTGAATGATAGAATTGTTCTTCTTACTTGAAATTTCATTGTTCAACTGTCAAGTCAGTAAGAGAATACAATGTAAGTCTACTAGTGCTCTGGTAAAGTAGATCATTTTTAATAGTGTGTATTTTGGAAAGGCATCTAACTTAAACAGAACCTTTAGTCTTATTGATCCCTACCCATTACATCCAAGGAAACGTGATCATTATTATGAGTTATGTTGTCTCTGAAATGATACTCGACACAGTTTGGTTTCACAAGCTTAGCAGAGTTAATCAGTGCTGGTGGTGAGTGAAGGTGTAGTTAGTCATAGATATGGCCCTACCAATAAAATTGTTACATTTGAAAATCCATTGTCCAGTAGTCAAGTCATGAAGAGAATACAACGTTAGTCTTGTGCTGGTATGTTCTGTGAATGCGTGTGCATATAACAATATTGTTTGTTCATTATTAACTATTATATCAAATGAGTATACAAATTTTGTCTTGCATCTCGCTCGCCATTTCGAAACATCACTGCTAGATATATATGTACATAGCTATAATGTGTATTTCTGCACCCTTATTATAAAATTTAATTTGGTGACATTACATTTTAACTTACATACTCCATGACTTTGAACTGGACATTCATTCTGAGTGGGAGTCATTGGTAAGGCAGTTATCATGGTCAGACTTGATCCAGCCCTATTTCCAGACACAGACTTGTCTCCTACAGTAACTCTAGCCACCACTTGGAATACATATGTTGCTCCACTGACCAAACCATCAATAATGACAGACTTCTCAGATGATGACACCACTTTACTCATTTCCTGGTCTGGTCTCTGTATATTGTTAGTCTGTCTGTAGTAGACTACATAGTTAGTGATGCCTTGTACTCTGTCCCAGGAAACTCTCACTGTGGAGTCTGATAAAACTTCAATTACAACATTCTGTACTGGAGCTACAAAATGAACATTACTGTTATTATCATTAGTGAGCTACTCTCTATTTTTTCAGTACAATTAAATAAATGCAGACATTGATGTGGCATACACTTTAATTATAATGTCATAGTATATATAATATATATATAATACTTATAGCACGAGTCAGAGTACAATATGGGAAAATATTTTACGAGCACGCAAAATATTTTCACGAGCCAAAGGCGAGTGAAAATGTGGCGTGAGAGTAAAATATCATTCCCATATTGTACGACGAGTGTGATAAGTGATTTATTGCTGCCTTGATATTTTTTCTCAACCGGTTACAATTCAATTTTCATTGATTTTACTCGCTACGCGCATGCGTAGTGTACCGTACAATATAAACCGTACAATATGGGAGAATACAGAACGCTCGCGTGATGCGGAAATATTCAATTAAAAATATAAAAGGTGCAATAAATATATATATTGTATATAATATTATAACTATATATTATATACATGGATAGCATATGATTTCTTTTTAATATCATGAGTAGAGCTCTCTTCCACCCCACATCATATTATTTAACTTGCAATAATCTGATGCAAGTTAAACAATAGAGGACAAGCAGTTGTGAAGATTTGCATGAAGATGAAGTAGTTGTACTACTCAGAATTATACACACAGTTTAGTATCAGTTATGGAAAACTGTATATGAACTTGCACTTCCTATTTATTTTATAGACATTTTTGGACAAAGTTTAAAACATTTTAATTGCCCTGGTCTCGCTCCTCTGCTCGTTCACTAATTAATTACGCTGAACATATAAACTTCTTAAATGATGTTTTTATACCTTTTACTACCAACTGTGTTTTTGTCATTGGACTTGTTGCACTGTATTGGAGCCAGCAATTCATACCTAAGTTCAACTCAGTGGACTATCTAAAGCTTAGTCAAATGCCTGGATTCCTTCACAGAGCAACTCTCTCTTTGTTGTTAAGTGGCTCTGTAGCATAAATATCTTTTGTACCTTTTGATTTACTAAATTCACAATCTAAAATGCTGAAGTTGCTGTTAATTCATATCTGCTACCTCAACAATTGACCGCCTGGTTGCCATTTTGAAGTAAGTTAAAAGTCAGATTTCTAAAGCTACCTAAATGTTTGCACTGTACCCATAGATGTAGCACTGCAAGGAGTGTGGACATCATTTACTAGCTGAATAGCTTATTTCTTGAGGCTACAGCATTCAAGTGAGGCACAATGATTTTCCCAAAGTGATACTTCAAACTGTTGTACGATGTTACAGTGGTGAAAGTGTTAAATGCACTCTTAGGGTTCCTTTTCTCTCAAAATAACAACTTTTTACAGTTTATCCCCAATATTTTCTGATACTACAGAAATATGTAAGTTTTATTTAAGACTTAAGCTCAAAACTGTGAAGTCACAAGTCACATAAAGTTGTGGCTAGTGATTGCTATGGCATTGAAACCCTTTACCTAATCTAATTTCAGAAACTCGGCCATTTCTTTAGTATCTGAGTGATGGATGTCAAGAGCCACTGGTAATTTCAGATAGAGACTAAACACTGCTACTACTGCTTCAAAAAACTTGAATAATTGCTAATATTAAAAACAACAACAACAACAAACTCTGGCAAGTTTTTGTAGCAAGTCAGATGCTTGCTGAGTGACTGATAACCCAAATAGTTAGAAAAATATAGGATATTACAAAAGCTACTACTTGAAGGTAAAAAGTATTCCGTATTTGTTCAATTAATGGTCAATTGCTATCATGAAGAATATACATCATGTAACACTTTTATGTAACCTAACTTAGGCAAGGTCGTTTGCCATTCTTGCTCAAACATATCACTAGTGAGATAGGGTTTAAATTTGTGTTACTAGCTAAAGGAATAATAATAGTAATTTAAAACAAAAACTGAAAAATTGAATATATCTTATAAGTATGAAAAGGATCATTATACAACACTCACGTGGTCTGTCTAGAGTAGTGATGTCATTTAACATCTGAGGAGGACCATCTCCTGCTCCTGTAGCAGCTATGACTCTGATATTAGACACTACAGTGTTTGGGTTCAGATCTGTAATAGAGAAAGTGGTGTCCCTTGTTGTGCTAGTTATCTCACTGCTGCCATTCACTGAGTATCTGATAGTGTATCTGTTGAGAATGCCATTGAGAGGGACTGGCTCCCTCCAGGTCAACATCACGCTGAACAACATTGCCACTCCGTTCAAGCCCCTGACAGCAGAAGGAGCTAATACACACAACATAATATTAGATTGAGTACTACTGCAGATTGAGATTGAGTTGAGTACATCGGCTAAGTTGGAAGAAAAAGTTAGTGTTGTAGTCATAAACCCTTTGCCCATTACAGATCTAAAGAAACTTCCACAAACAATTATTTTTATAAATTTTGTGAAGTTGCTTGCAAGCACTAAAATTCTGCCTTAACTTAAAATAGCCTCAGCAGTGATAGTCCCAAAATCCAGAAGCAAAACCAAACATGTTGTAATT
>WLWD01004503.1_pt1 | contig 13390 bp, 6 predicted proteins | sample 6712731 | NCBI WGS metagenome assembly WLWD01 (sample SAMN12718690, study PRJNA576275) | sponge metagenome | isolation source: marine sponge | host: Mycale hentscheli | place: New Zealand: South Island, Marlborough, Capsize Point | collected 2014-11-01
CGTATCATCCTTGGAAATTTGATGTTTATCCCCTCGAAATTCCTTTGTCCAATAGTCAAGTCACGAAGAGAATACAACGCAAGTCTTGTGCTGGTATATCCGGTAAACAAGTATGCATAAAATTGTTGTGTGTCCTAAAGAATAGCAAAAATAAACTAAAAAAAAAAATATTTAACTAACATAAAAAATTATTAGCAGCTAGCATTCAAATTTAAATTTCAGTCAGACCAGCTCGCTTGCCATTTGTGCTGAAGCACATCACTGGTATTATTAATTTTGATTAAGTTCCCATAACCTCCTAATTGACATCAAATGTTTTGACATGTATTTGTCAACTTTAGTCTCTCCTCCATGAATTTTCCCCTTGTGAGGGTAATTTCCCCAATCTATCTAGTACCACAGTACACAAATATCTATACCTAAAAGCTACACCCTAAAGTACAAAACAAAGTTCTCTCATGATAATTGCTATTTATTTATTGTATGGCATTTATTTATTCAAGAAAAGGTAGTGTGGACTACAGTTTAGACAAGAGCTCCCAAACTGTCTCTGGCAACAATGACGAGACAATTCAAGTCCCGTTCGAAGCATAGAGTAGCTATGTTAGCTAGAATTATTAGTCAGTCATTGATGAGAACTACAGAGAGTAATGGAATAATAGTACCTGGGAATAATGAGAATGAAACTATGAGAGTGACAGCAATGATAAATGGCGATGATAAGATTGATGATGATGATGAGAACGATGATATATAATATATTAAATATATATTTAATGTTGCAGGTAGAAGTGATATTTTTCAGCACATGGAGGCCATGGGAAGCTGCAATCAGATGATGAACACTTCCAGCAGTGGAGTGAATAGACCAGGAGTCCCCTCTGATTACAACTCACTGGTACAGACCTCCGGGGCTTCCAATTTCTATAGTCTGTGAGTAATGTTTTGTTTTGTTTTCTGTTGTTGTTGTTTTTCCATCTCTGACCTCATGCAGTATGATACTAGTGACGTGCTTCAGCACTAATGGCGAGTGAGCCTGTGCACAAGTAATTCACGAGGTTGAACACTTCTAGTATAGACAATTAAATTTTCTTGGATGGTACGGCATTGCTAAGCCAAAAAATTCTGTTTGGCGGAGGTATGGGAAGGGGTAGACAATGAAGCAAACAAAAAAACACAAGTGTCAAAGTATGAAATGACATACGTACGTTCAAACATATGTATGAACAAATAACTAGTGATGTGCTTGTGCACAAATGGCGAGCAAGCCTATAACTACACTATTGTTAAATAATGGTAAAGGTGATTCAATGCCATAGTAACCACTCCCCGCAACTGTTTGAATTGGAGGGAAAAAATCACAGCAAAAAAAACAAGTCACATTTTTAAACGTTTTCTTTGTGATATTCATTAGCTAAGTAGTAATTGTAATGCACAATACTTTCACACTCAACTGAACATATCTAGACAAGGCTTACCTTCGTGGTTAGTCTAGTGGACAATGCATTTTCAAGTAAATACTGTTGCATAGGACTTGTAACTATGACAAATAGTGTATTAACTTACCACCGTTACTAACTCAAATAGAAATGGAACTCCGGTAAGTTTTTGAGTTTTAAGGGTGCCCTGCCACCGGAAACCGAGGCGCATAACCACAAATTGACTGTTTTTGCTATGTACTCATTTTTCTTCTTCTGTGTACTGTGGGCTTACTTCGTTGCTACAGGTGGAATGAGCACTAACAGAGAACTCCGATGATTAAATGACCACAGGTTCCAGTGGCAGGGCACCCTTAACTGCACCGGCAAAAGAATTCAAAGCGGTAAAACAATTAAATTTCTAAAATAATACGGGTAATAATTGATAAACCAGAGGATTCCGTTTAGTCAAGTTCGGGACAGGGTCGAACACCAAGCTAACACAAAAATATAAGAGGGTCAAAGTACAAATGACATACATACGTCCAAACATATATATATAAACTAGTGGTGTGCTTGAGCACAAATATCGAGCGAGCCTGATGGTTAGGTAACATAAAACTACAGTATTGTTACTATGTTTTAGCTTAGTTCATGCAAACACTATAATATCAGCAAACAAATACAAAATCACTCTCTTACCTGATTAATGATAACTTCTGTAGTATCAAACATCTGCCATTCTGATACCAGTAACTCTTGGACAAGCTCTCAGCTACGATAAAAATAATAATAAACCAGTGTTATTATTTGTAATTTTAGCCAACAAATATGGAATTACTACTTACCTCAATTTCCTGAGTATTGATAACTTCTATAGTATCAAATTTAAGTCACTTTGACTATGTGACTTACCTCACATTCTTGACAACAAGCTCTCACCTACAAAAACAAAAGACAATCAATGTTAGCACACAAATACAAAATTACTTTCTTACCTCATTTTCTTGCAGCTTCACTGGAGTAGTAGTAGCTTCCTTAGCATTAATTCTGACTACCAATGGCTCTTGACAACAAACAAGCAGCACTCCATATCCCCCCTAAAACGGCGAAGTTTTGAAATTAAGTCTGGAAAAGGGTATTCAATGCCATAGTAACTGGTCCAGCAACTTTTTGTGTCGTGAAAAACAAGGGTTTTCGCCGGAATTTTCTCATACTTCGGAGCTTAAGTTTAAAGTAAGGCTTGTTTAATGCTGTAGTTTCAGAATAAACTGGGGTCAAGCCTAAAAAGCCGAGTTTTTAGGAGAAAAAAGTTCCCCGTGCGCGTTTAAGGGGCATACGTACCATCCATACACACATATATATAAATATAACATATACCCGATTTTGCATTAACCACCCCTAATAGTATCAGTTTCCCCCGTAGGTTCTGGTATTCAGTACTACCAGTGGCTCTAGATGACAAGCACTCAGATGCTTAAAAAAACGGCCGACCACTTGACAACAGGCATTCAGATTCTGAATAAAAACAGCCAGGGTTTTTACATTTATATCTGGTAAAGGGTTTCAATGCCATAATAACCACTCGCAAGAACCTATTGTGACTAGAAAAGAAAATATTTCTAGGGACCCTTCGTACCCTTGAGGCTAGGTAAGGCTAGCTTACAGCTGTAGTACCAGAAGAAACTGGGAGTAAGCCCAAAAAGCCGTTTTTTGGAGGAAAAAACAAACAAACCCGCGCACGTGCGTTTAAGGGGCATGCGTACAATCCATATATATATATATATAATATATACATCGAAGATATACCCGATTTTCAATTGTCCACCCCTAATAGTATCTCGCTCGCTCGCCAAATATCCCTGATTTTCTATTGTGTTACCCCTCATAATGTCTCGCTCATTTCACTCCCCCGCCAATAGTATAACAGTTATTTAGAGTTGATAATAGACAATTACATAGCATCAACTGAAATTTTCTTTAGATGTTTCGGCTCGAAGGCCTCCTTCGGTAAAACCAAATGATAAATGGCATGATACAGTATGTGTGTAGGAGTTGATGGCGGTGAAAAGTATGCAATAGTGTGTGGAGCTGCATAGTAGTATTAATTAGTCTAATTAGTGCATGATTCAGATGTCAAGTAGATCAATGGTTGCCAATGGCTACTGAGGTTCAAGCCACACTCCAAATTCAGACTGGATCCTAATTGCTTCTAGCACTCCCCTCTTCCAGTAATAGCTTTCTTCTTCCACAACTTTAGCACCATCCCAGTCTATCTGATGTTTGTGTGTATAGGTGTGTACAGCAATGTCGTTCATGTCATCTGATCTCTTCACTGCTTGCCTGTGCTCTGCCAATCTCTTCTTGATGGGTTCTTGTTTCACCGATAGACGCTTGACTGCAGTCCTGACATGACAACTCATAGACTATTCCTGTTTTCTTTGCTTGTGGTATTTTTGTTCTTTACATTCACTAATTTTGCTCCGATAACATACCTTGATTATCCGGACACCTTTGGTCAAATTATGTAGTGTGAAAGAACTTTGTCAATGCTTTATTGGCGAGCAAGCAAAGCAAGCGAGACACTATCACAATTGAAAATCAGGGATATTTGTTTATATATGTGGACATATGTATGTCATTTTGTACTTTGACCCTCACATTTTTGTGTTTACTTCGTGGTCTACCCCTTCCCATACCTCCACTAAACAGAATCTTTTGGTTTAGCGATCCCTTATCATTCAAGGAAATTTAATTGTTTACCCCTTTATAATGGGCTGTTTCTAAATGCCACAAGATGCAGTTAGGTCTTAAAAACTTACTGTTAGACTGCTATGCAGTAGTTCTTTAGAACTTCTGGTTTTGTTGTGGTTGTTGTTGTTTTTCAATTAGAAAAATGTTATGGCGAAATGCTACTATGGTATTGAGACCCTTTACCTGACGTAATTTCACAACTCGACCGTAAGCTGCGAGTGCTTGTTGTCAAAAGCTACTGGTAACTCAGATAGTCACAATATAATACAACAATACTAGTACTCAGGAAATTGAGGTAAGAAAGTAGAGTACTGTATTTGTTAGCTAAAGTATGGTCACAACGGCATACTCATACTTTTAGAAATGGACTGATAAATTCTTTTGAAGTTTTGTTTGTGCAAAGGCTCGCTTGCCATTTGTGCTCAAGCATATCACTAGTTATTGAGTTACTAGTCCAATGGTTACCCTATAATATTAGCTGTATATTATATATACTCTCACAAATCTTTTGTCTGGTGATTCCCCAGACCGAGATTTTGCAAGTTTTAAGTTAATTGGTAGCTAAATTTAAACTATTGGGAACAATGTGATGTAAACCCTAAATTTAGCATGCATGTATACATACAGTAAAGCACTGGTCTTAGGTGCACTTAATGATTTTTACACTTTTATTGATACGTAATTACTGTAGGCCTCAAGATTATGACAGAAAAAAAGACCTTCATGCTGTCCAAAAGTTTGACAGCCTCAGAAGTGAGGGGAAGAAAAATGAATATCCACAAGGCAATCTGATGGGGATACCAAATTCTCAACAGCCACCATCCCTTTCTAGTGTTTCCGTCACCCCCTCAGTTCCCAATGCAGGGTTCAACAATGCCTACTCCAGCACTCATGAAATGGCAGCTGGTAAGTTCTATTTGTTTTGTGTTGTTGTTTTTTGTTGTTTTTTTTGGTCTATTATGATTATGTTTATCAAACAAAGAGGGAAGTTTAACAGTAGAGAATTGTTGCTGAAATTTTATTTCTGGTTCACCAGCAACTGCAATTATATATAGCTAGGCTAGCATATACTTGTCATTTGTGAAACACATCATTAGCTGTTACTATTTCTGGTTCACCAGCAACTGCAATTATATATAGCTAGGCTAGCATATACTTGTCATTTGTGAAACACATCATTAGCTGTTACTTTATCATTTAAATCTAGTAATACTTTAAGATTACATATTACCAAAGTGAAAGATACAATACCTCTACCTGAATCATTCAATATCACACGATGCAGCTTGGGAATGTGTGCATAGTTGAAACAGCTAGAAGGCTTGAACAAAATGCAGCCAGATGAGGCTTCATACAGAGAGGAGGGAGGGGAGAAAGAGGGGTGTGGTGGGACAGAGGAGTAAAAACAGGTGAGCAAGGCTCTCAAACCAACTCAACTGTAATAGCCAACAACTGGATACTTGAAAAAGGGTTGCTGCCACCAGAATCTTACTGCGGACACAAAACTGTTCAAGCTCAGGCTTAAGTTATATTCCACTCCAAGGGGAAGCTAGGTGGTTTGTTTGTTTGTTTGTTTGTTTTTGTTTGTTTTTTTTGGTTTTTTCCTGAATAGCGTGATAATATCAAATTATAACATAATTAGAAATTAAAGGCCGGGCCTCCGGGTCCATGGAGGCCGACATTGGATTATTAAATATATTGATGAGCTAAGTAGCTTGTATTGACTAGTGGTGTGCTTGAGCACAAATAGTGAGAGAGCCTCCCTAGTTAGGCTACATAGAACTACTGTGTTGTTGATTAATTTTAACTCCTAACATTCCAGTCACTAAAAAAATGGTCGATTTTTTTAAATTACGTATATACGGTAAAAACATTTCAATGCCATAGTAAACACTTTCTGCAAATGTTTGACTTAGCAGAATACCTCCATATAATCAAACTCCAATACTTCCACCAGCTGACCTCTACTGTGAAAACGTTTATGTCCATATATACAAAATATTTATATACATAATAATAGTATATTACATATTTATTTATTTATTCATTACAATAGGCAAAAGGTCTTCCAGTGGTTTTACTTCTACTACAGAGGCTTCAAGGCATAAATCCAGAGGTAATGTTAGAATTACACCACTGTAGTGCATGCCCATGTATGGGGGGGGGGGGGGGGTTAACTTTTTGATGTGGCAGATAGTCACAGAAAGTTTACTTTAGATTAAAAAAAAAAGACTGAATTATTAATGCATTATTTTCAGTTCCTGCTTTTAAAATGAGAAACTTGATCATACTGAAGTGGACAGATAATAATGGAGAGCGAAATCTCAGACTGAGAAATGTCTTAAGTCCTCGTTGGCGTGATGCTGGAGATCTACTGGAACTGGGTTCATCTCGTATAGAAGGTATTGCTATTCGTCGTCATGAAGATATCAGACAGTGTTGTAGTGATGTTCTTCAAGACTGGCTGAGAAATGGTTCTCCAGGTTACCCAGCAACTTGGGACGGCATGTTGGCTCTGCTAGAAGATTTACAACTTCCTTCCCATAATTTGAAGTCAGCTCTTGATTTTTTCCAAAATTAAACAATTTTGTCTCCCAACAGCTACATATGTCCAAGATGTTTTGAGATTTTGTCTTTGTCAACTCTTTATTATTTTCTGTAATCTTCACACTTTCGGTTGCATTCTAATTTGAACCCACACTGAGTATTCAAATAAACTTTTTAAACATTTTTATCTTTGCAAATGCAACAGCTTTATGGACAAGCAATTAAGTTAGTGTAATAAGATGTTTATAAGGTCAGACATGATTGATTACTAAAGTCTACAATACAAGGTGATCTGGTCACTGAAATCCAACACCAATTTTGTTTCTTGACTGTGCTTCCATTTTTGTTTTTAGGCTTAGTAGAATTAGCAGGCTACTCAACTGCAGTGAAACCTCCACACCTTGGAGGCATAGCCAGACCCTTTACCCACTGATCGCTATGCGGAGGGAAAGGGTGAACAGGTTGCCTTTTTGTAGTCCCTTTTTAGCGAGGATCCACTGTAGTTAGTTACCAATACAAAACATTATGTTAGTTGTTACTGGAATACTTAATTCAGAATTTATACTTCGTCTGTCTTTTAGAGGGACTCAGAAGGTCAACTACAGGTGAAAGAAACTGTATTAGTATGGTAACCGTGTTTAACTACAGGTCACCATGGCATGTTGTCTACAACTCATACCTTAATTAATGTCATTCATTTTTTGCCCTTTGCTGGGCCTGCCACACTCCCTTGTCAGGTGATGGTCATGGTTTTGATGAGCTATCACCATGCATTGAGGGGGGGGGGGGGGGGGGGGGGAGCTAGTCCTTTTTCAGCCAGGCATGACGAATAGAAACACTGAGTGAGTTCAGATAGCGGAAATATAAACAGAAGTGAAAGAAGTGTTTCATTGCTGTGCCATGTCTTTAATGTAGGTGCTATTCAATCGGCGTTACTCATACTATTAATCCCTTAGCACAGATACCCATGCTAATACTGGTACAAATAAATATAAATAAACAAAGAAATAAAATTAATCTGATAAGTAATTTATTGTTGCTGATGGTCTAGTACTGATAGACTTGCATTTAAAACACTGTCAAAGTAGTTGTAATTATAGTAATTAGGAGAGAAGAGTGCCACACACAGCATTTTATAAGAGTTATAATTCTGTACCAGTAAAAATTTTCACTTTATTTTTGTTAGAAAACAAGTAATCTTCCTTGCCAGTAGCTAAGTTATCTAATTTTCATCATCTGCTAATAGAAAAACAAAAATTCCCCTGCCTGCTCAAGTAGCTAGCTATATCTAACAATTCAATTTTTTTTTTGTAATAGAAGCATCTGTACACCATTTACGTTTTTATTTTCCAATTATTTGTTGACCAAATTTACAAACCTTTTGTAATCATTGGGGAAGTTTATTCTTTGTTGTTGTTTTTTTACCCAAGTTTAATTTCTGGTGTCACACATGCTGCCAGAATATCACATACAAAAATACTTTTTGAGTCTTAGTTTACATCAAGTATATGAAATCAATTAATGTACATTTATTGATCAAGATGAGAACAAAAATTGAATTATTCATGAATTTAAAAATGGCTTCGTTTCTTTTCGAAAGAATGTCATAGCCAGGCTTCCTCTAGTGGGATTTGTGAGTTTTCTGTACAGAGGATTGTACAATACAGAGGATTATACAGCAGAGGATTGATTACTAATAGATATGCAATAATTATCATAATAGCAAATTTTTCTCGTTCTAACAGCCATTATTATGTTAATTAAAACTTAACCCGATGTTTTGAGTGACGCAAGTCAACTTACGGAACATACACCGAAGGAAGGGAAGACCTACCCACACCATAATTTATAAGAACATTTTAAATGCGACATTATTGGATTTTATATTTATTGGTTTAACCTTTTCAATGCTGAAACCTCATATATGCTGTCGAGCAGGGGTTCATTTAGGAGGGGGGGGGGGGCAGTGTTCTTAAAATTAGGTAAGCAAAAAGCCAAGTTAAAAAGTGAAATAAAGGTGATTGCAAATCTTAAATCACAAGTTTATTGCTGCTCTAATTATTGTCTCAATAATTGAAGCCCATCTCCTCTTGTATGAAAGTTGTGACCTCCTTAAGATAACATAAACTCCATCTTGCCCGCCCACCTTAGATTAATTCCAAAATGAACTCCTGTTGAGACAGGCCCGTGTTCTTTGCTGTTGATTTTTTTAAATTTATTCAATGTTAGTAAGTAATTTCGTTTATACTAGTGATGTGCTTGAGCACAAATGGCGAGCGAGCCTAAAGACTATACTATTTTTATATGAATGATTTTGACTTCTAACACTGGAGCTACTGAAAATAAGGTCCAGTATTTAAATTTCGCATGGATAAAGTTGTTTCCTACCGGACATCGTGAGCAATAGACTTGTCTTGTTCCTCCAAATCTCCTCCAACCCTGCTATAAGATAACTGGTTTTTGTTCTCTTTCAGGTCTGTAGAAGCTTTTTTTGTGTGTGTGTTGTGTGTGTGTGTGTGTGTGTGTGTGTGCGTGCGTGTGTGTGTGTGTGTGTGTGCATGTTATAAGGCTATAGCTACCTACTTGCCTAGCTGGTTTGTTAGGGATGTTTGCGGTTGCTAGCAGTAGAAAGTCAATCAAATCTGAATTCTAAAAGACGCTCAATGTGTTCAAAAAAGGTCGGTATTGAAAGGTTAGAGGGAGGAACTATGTAGTGAAGTCATGTAAATAAATCCGGTTTTTATTGTGCTTTGTGGTTATGCTTATTTGCGTTGTGTTAGTCAATACATGTATAGATAGTTATTTTTCAGAGCATTCCTTGAAAGTTGGCACAATTACATAAAAAAGCACTGATTCGGTATGGGGTCGTCAAATATACATACCACAAGTAATGGGAAGCATAGCACATTTTACACACTACCACCTCACTGGTTGCTAACCAATTTCAAAGAAGAGAATAGCTAAAACAATCAACTCTAAAATAATGAACGTACCTTTTTCTTTTCTTCTAGCTTCTTTTTGCCTCGTTCCTTTTCTTTGAGAAAATATTCACCAGAAGCAAGCTCTTTGTCAATCTACAAGACAAGCAACTTGTGTGAGATCAACTCAACAAAAACCACTTCCATTAGCAATAATTAATAATTAAATAACTGCTACCACATCTGTGCTGCTAATTGACAGCAGAAGTCCTGTCTTACCTTGCTTTCTGGTTGAGGAGGAGGGAATGGAGTGTATGGCTTCTTCTCCTTCTTCTTCTGTGGCTTCTTCCTAGGAACATTGGTTTTCTTGAACTTTGGCAAGAACCGATCCCACGACTCGTTAACTAGAGCAGGATCTTTCATGAGCTCTCGTTTGATCATCATGGTCTACATGTAGTCACACGACACATCAAATCACACGACACATTAAATCATACGACACATTAAATCATACGACACATCAAATCACATGACACATCAAATCACAGACACATCAAATCACATGACACCAAGTCACATGACACATCAAATCACATGCCACCAAGTACAGGACACATCAAATCACATGACACATCAAGTCACATGACACATCATTGCAATATTTAGTCATGACCCACCAGTGCTATGTCACATGACATATCCACTCTCAATAGTCACATGAGCTTTCATTGCACTTTCACATGACACCAACACACAAGCCACTCCCCTAACTGTTAATATCTCCAATACCTCTCCTCTCCTCCCAGTAAGTCTGCATGTACTACACCGTACCTTGATGTTGTAAACAGGATGAATGTTCTTCATAGTGTCTTCCACTATCTTCCTCACTTGCTTGAGTCCCTTGAATCCTCCCAGAGCAGACACTGTGTTCCCTTGTACCATGATGTAGCATTGGGTCAGGAGCTCTATGGCTTTGAGAGTGGCACCCTTGGGACCGATTAGCCGCTGTCTACGCCGAACAAACCTCTCTTTGTTAGGGACAAAGGATTTTATTTTGATGATATCACAAGCCATTTCATCGTCCAAGATCCGCGCAGCCTGCTCGAAAGGGACACTTCTAGCCAGTAGCTTTATTATATCCCGAGCCTTAACAATGACATAAGGATCCCACGTCTTCCGTGTGGTGGAGACTGTCATGCTTCCCTCTATCAGGTCCAGGCGGCACGATATGCCCTATTGGGAAGATTGGGGGGGGGGGGGAGAGGGGGGTATAGTTAGTGCAGACCTCTTAACTCTCATGCATATAGTGTGAAGCTAACACATCAAGCCATGGTATCAAGCTCTCAAGCAAATACACCACTTTCTCATGCAAATTAATGTAGCAAAAAACAAAAACAAAAAAAACAAAAAACAAACAAAAACAAACATGACTCCCATTCATTCTGATCTGGTCGTGCACTGGTCGCATGTATGGAGGGGAATTATAATACTTTGATAATTGATGGTTAGGTAAAAGGTCATCTGAATAGTAGTTTTTCTTAGTTTTAACAGCCATATATGTATTGTCTATTTAGTATCCAGGGTTTGATACAGGATTTTTTGCTAGGGGGGGGAAAGTCAAATAGCGACCTTATAGTTTTATTTTTTTTGTCCTTGCAATACTAGTAAGGTAAGGAAATTAAACTTATTTTATTATATTTATGTATTGATCAATTGATTACCTCTAATAAATAGCTTTGCTCATTTTGAAAGCTGAATAGCTCTGACATTAATTAAGCCAGACTCCTAATAGGTTATCCTTCTAGTTTGAAAGGAGTAGGTGTATCATTTTATGGATCACCAGTTCCAGTTTGAAAGTTGCTTTTAGCACTGGTCATTGTGAAGCAGCTTCCTGGTTGGTAAGGGTATATTTGTTGCTTTGGCAGACTGTAGAAGTTGCTGAGTAGTAGCTAATGGATATCAGAAAGTATTTTAGGAAAAAGAGACCTTGTGGCTCCAAAGGAAGTGAATCCGAACCCAAAAAAAGCAAATGTGATAGCTATGAATCGGTGGAACACAAGGAACAGATTCGAGCAGTGCAGCAGAGAGAGAGTGAGGAGGCGAGGGAGGAAGAGAGAAGAGGTGAGGAAAGAAGTGCAGCAGAGGGAAGAAGGGCCGCAGAGGGAAGAAGGGCAGCAGAGGGAAGAAGGGCAGCAGAGGAAAGAAGTGCAGCAGAGGGAAGAAGTGCAGCAGAGGGAAGAAGTACAGCAGAGGGAAGAAGTACAGCAGAGGGAAGAAGTGCAGCAGAGGAAAGAAGTACAGCAGATGGAAGAAGTACAGCAGAGGGAAGAAGTGCAGCAGAGGGAAGAAGTGCAGCAGAGGAAAGAAGTACAGCAGAGGGAAGAAGTACAGCAGAGGGAAGAAGTGCAGCAGAGGGAAGAAGTGCAGCAGAGGGAAGGAGTGCAGCAGAGGGAAGAAGTGCAGCAGAGGGAAGGAGTGCAGCAGAGGGAAGAAGTGCAGCAGAGGGACGTAATATAAAGATGAACTGAGGCAATCCCAAACTAAGCTCCAACCTAAAGCATTCAAAGGCTAGCCTGAAGAAATTGTACAAATCTAGGCTTACCTACAAGAAAAGTTGGGAGGAAAAGTATTTTTTGTATGTTTTAATAAGTATAGGTGAAAATCATAGGGGGGGGAAACTCTGCTCAAGGGGGGGAAATCCCAGGGTTCCCCCCCTCTGTATCAAACCCTGGTATGGGTCCGTTTTCCTAGACTATTGCGACTGTCAATCTCACAAGTCAGAAAAGCTTGAAAGGGTAAAAGTTCAAGTTTTGCACACAATTATTCATAATAATGTTCCTTGTTTAGTTTTATAACTCATAATTCTCGGTGACTATTATCTCAAGCATTTATGATCCATCTCCAGCACTTACAAGTTAAAAGCTCTGTTAGCGTTGTTGTTGTTTTTTTGTTCTGTTTTGTTCGTTCGTTTTTGCCAACATGCAGATCTGACTTAATGTAGGTAAAGGATCATCAGTTGCTATACTTTCTATACTAGCATAATGGATACTCTGGCATGTTTTGTATAGAACAATATAACAACACTGATACCATTCTCAGCTAGGAAGGGTTTTCTATTTTGATATAACACCTTACCAACTCAAATTCTGGACTTGTTCTCATTAGCATTGATTAGGAGTAGACAATTGGGTCCTGGTACATATCCAACAACTCAAACCACATATAATTATGGATGCTGATGAGCCTTCACTTTTAACTGAGTTAAAATGGGCAATGCAGCTATCTAGATAGAGACACTATGGTGAGTGTTACAAATGATCCAATTCCTAAAAAAAGTATCTGTAAAAAAATTACACCAATGTAGTCACTTCGAGAGGGGTGGGGTTAAATATATGATGACTTATTTCAGCTATTATAACTACTGTTATCTCAAACAAGAGGACTGCCAGCTTTATTGTAAAAAAGAGAAACTTACATAGTTCTTCTCAACAGCCAGCTTTACTACGAGTGACAAGACTCTCTAATGCTATAAAAGTTCCACTCACTCATCACATTTTGAATAAGTATCCTACTACTTTGACTACACCTTACCATGTACTGATGATTTCCTCACTCATGGCACAGCAGTGTTGGGCTTATTCTCAAACAAGTGCTGAGATTTACTTAATAGGCCATTTAGCCTCAGGTTAGGTGGAGTTAATCATAGGCGGGAACTCCTATGCAGTGGTAAAGGGATGCCAGACTGTGCGGGCC
>WLWD01003729.1_pt1 | contig 13386 bp, 15 predicted proteins | sample 6712731 | NCBI WGS metagenome assembly WLWD01 (sample SAMN12718690, study PRJNA576275) | sponge metagenome | isolation source: marine sponge | host: Mycale hentscheli | place: New Zealand: South Island, Marlborough, Capsize Point | collected 2014-11-01
AAGCCGTTGCACGGGACACCTGAGTCGAAGATATTTTCTCAATACCAAACAGATCCAGCACCTTCTCCACACGACGAGTACTGACCCCGCTGATGTACATCTTTGCCACACACAGCATCAAAGCACGTTCACTACGCCGTCCCTGTTCCAGACACTGTGGATAAAACCCGGACTCACCGTGGTTACGCGTCTTGGGTATCGACAGATTTAGCGTCCCAAGGGTCGTGTCCACCTGTTTGGGTTTGAATCCATTGGCATGGCCACGGCGATTATCACTGCGTTCATGGGGCACCGCACCCAGAAACTGGGATCGTTCGATCTGCATGGCCTGATTCATCATCGCGGTAATGACATCACGAAATGCCTGCGGGCCATGTTGAATCAATTGTTCCATCACTACTTCATATAGGTTAGGGTAATCAGGTTGGGTCATTGGGTTGTCTCCACATTTGCGTAAGTCACAAACATGGAACGACTTGATGGCTCAACATTCAACACCTAATCCAGAAAAACCGGCTTTGGCTTCGTTCGCTACGCTCACTTCGCCTAAGCCAAACGAACATCGCTAAAGAAATAAATTACAGACCTCAGGGTACACTACCTTTCCCCTCGCCCGAGCTGGCTAATGCTGATGGTTTAATTGCCGTCGGGGGGGATTTATCGGCGGCTCGATTAATCAAAGCCTATCAAAGCGGTATTTTCCCTTGGTATAGCGATGGTGATCCGATCTTGTGGTGGACGCCTGACCCTAGATGCGTGTTGTTTCCGGAAAATCTCAAGATATCCCGGAGCTTAAAGAAAAGCATTCGATCTAAAGGTTTTGAATTTCAATTTGACCGCGCATTTTCAACGGTTATTAGCGAATGCGCGGCCATACGGGGCGGTGAGGAGGGTACTTGGATCACCACTGAGATGAACGATGCATATTGCTATTTACAGACGCTCGGCTTTGCGCATTCTGTGGAAACATGGCAAGATGGGGAGCTGGTCGGTGGACTGTATGGTATTGCATTAGGGGGAATCTTTTTTGGTGAAAGTATGTTCAGTCGTGTCACTGATGCTTCCAAAGGTGCATTGGCATTTCTAGTGAGTCAGTTGAAAAATTGGCATTTTACGATGATCGATTGTCAGGTGACGTCCACCCATTTACTGAGTTTGGGAGCGCAAGAAATTAGTCGCGCAAATTTCATGACACATCTGGAGCTTGCGCTTAAATTACCAGGGAAACCCGGATGTTGGAAGAAGGAGGTAATAATCGATCAGTGACGTTGACGTATTCCAAATTCTGATCATTATTTTAAGTTATTGTGACTGTCCAAGCTAATCACCCTAAGCTGTTTATTTCGGCGCCTCATCCATGTCCCTACATTGAACCGGAAACGGCGTCTACCGTATTGCTTGACCCCGAATTTGAGGTGAACAATACCTTATTTAGTATCTTGTTGAAATCCGGGTTTCGGCGAAGTGGTGAAACCATATACCGACCCCACTGCCGTAATTGCAATGCATGTGTTTCGGTTCGGATTCCTGCCAATGAGTTTACCCCAAATCGAGCACAGCGTAGAACCTATAAGAGAAACAGCGACATATATACAACCATGGTTCCCGCCGAGTTTAAAGACGAACACTTTGATCTCTACAAGCAGTATCAATCTTGGCGGCACACCGGGGATATCATGGATCATGATGACCCAATGCGGTACAAGGAATTCATGGTGGCGTCATCCATTGAAACCGCGTTTATCGAATTTCGCCTAAACGGGGAGAGAGGTGAACTAGTGGGATTAGCCGTTTGTGATTTACCGGACGATGGTTTGTCTGCGGTGTATACTTTTTTTAATCCTAATATGGCCAAACGCAGCTTGGGGACATTTGCCATCATGAAACAATTAGATTACGTGCGAGAAATGGAATTAGACTGGGTGTATCTCGGCTATTGGATTGAAAATTGCAAAAAGATGAATTACAAAACGAGTTTTAAACCGATGTTTGGCTTTGTCGATAAAGAGTGGCAATTACTCAAGCCTGAAAAAAGCTGATATTCAGGATTCAGCCTCTTACTCGGGTTAAGTTATTTTAGTAGTCCGTCCGCTACTGCTTTTTTGACCACTGGTTCGGGTTTAAACGCCATCGAAAAACAACTGTATTTAGGTGTTATTGTTCTGTGCTTCGAATAGCCTCTCTCAAAGCGGCTAATTGACTGACATACCAAAATGGTGCAATGGTGAGTTCACTTTCGCCACGGTTCAGTGCTGATAGCGCGATTTCTCTTAAAGACTTATCCTCAAGGGTTTTCGATAATTTCAGTGTTACCAAAATGAGCTCCGCTGAAGGTGACGCGTTTGCGGAGTCTGCGATCATTTCAGATCCAGAGGTTGGTGCAAGTAGCGTGTCATCACCTTCATGCCAGCTATTATCGTGATAAAACCGTTGCCATCCCCTATTAACCATGTCTGTTACTATCTGCAGATCAGCCTCATTGCCTGGCAGCAGAGCCCATTCATATAAACCATGGGACACATAGGCATAATCCTCCAAAGAGCCTGAACCAAGGCGAACGCCTTTTGCCTTGGCTCGATGGAGTTGCTCACCGTCCCAAAGTTGACTGACGAGAAAGTCGCGTAATCGTTTGGCAACGTCATCGTAACCTTGACCTGGAAACTGTTTGCTTGCTTGCACGAACGTTGACAATGCCAGCCCGTTCCAACCCGCCAATAATTTATCATCCACTGGCAGGGAGCGAATTCTTCTGGCTTCGATCATTTTATTTTTGGCGGAATGGAAAATCTCTTCCAAGGTATTTAACGAAAGAGAGTTTTGATCTGCATATTGCTCAATGGATTGGAAGTAACGCGGTTGGTTTCCGGCGGGCAATTCAGAGTGTCGGTTGAGCCCCCAAAGAGCGAAAATTAGCGTGGCTTCTTCGTCGGTTAGGATTGTCCGAATTTCTTCAGCTTTCCAGAGATAGCTACCTCCCTCGACACTCTGGCCATCTACGGCGGAGAATGCAGCGACTAACGCGCCATCTGAATGCCACATCTCCGATCGCATGAAATCCAAGGTGCTCTTGGCTATTGATTCATAGTGACCGACGTGATGTTCTGCGGAAGAACGGCTTGAATCAAAGAGTTGCGCTGCTTGCATGTATAAAGACGCGAGATTGGCGTTGTCGTACAGCATTTTTTCGAAATGTGGCAATTCCTAGGAAGGATCGACACTGTAACGAAAAAATCCCCCAATGAGCTGGTCCCGCACTCCCAAATTTGCCATCGCGTCCAATGATAAAGTCAAGAAAGTCTCTAGGTCTCCGCTTGGGGTTATCTCATACTGAGTCAGTAGATAATGCAATTGAGGCGTTGAAGGAAACTTTTGTTGTTGACCGAATCCACCTTCCAGAGCGTCCGATCTGGCTATGATTTTTTGTGTCGCATAATCAAACATGGGAAGGATTGTCGCTCGATCAATGACCGGATCTGCATCGATGAATGTATGGATGGTTTCATTTCGCACGACATTCAATACTTTTTGTGGATCGTTCTCCCAGAGTGCCTTCAATCTGTTCAAGGTTATTGCAAACTGCGCCGGTGGGGCATAAAGCAGCGAGTAGATGGGATATCCATCTGGAGTGATAAAAACATTTAGCGGCCAGCCTCCCCGACCTAAAATACGCTGAGTAAAATCCATCAGTCGGCGATCAAGAGCAGGATCCAACTCTCGATCAACTTTTACGGGCACAAAAAAATCGTTAATGAGCTTCGCGATCTGTGGGTCCTGATAGCTTTCCTGTTGCATGACGTGACACCAATGACAGGCGAAATAACCAATCGAAAGGAACAGAATCTTGTTGGATTTACGGGCATATTCAACGGTTTCTTCCCCCCACTCTTGCCAGTGAACGGGATCATTGCCGTGTAAAGCCAAATATGGGGCAGGATGATCTTCAAGTCGATTTGTCAGCTCTTGAGCAAAACCGGTTTCAACGCACAGGAAGACAGAAAACAAAAGCGTCAAGCTCTTGGTGGTCGCTCTGATGAATAGAAACATTGGGATTATCCTGTTCTTACCTAGACTCCCGTAAAGGGCGAGCATAGAAGGTTGCATGTGCAATGATTAGAGTCTATATGCTCAGAGAGTTCCCTTGGGATAGGAACGATGTCGTGAAAATATTTTTTTACCGGTGGCTAAATCTGAGATAGCTCAATAAGAAGTGGCCTGTGAGACCTAGAATAAGAAGGAAAAACAAAAGCCCGGCGTTAGAACGGGGCTTTCTAGTATTGCTCATCGTTGCTCAATTTCTGAAGTGTCACGATAAGGGCTTTACTACTTAGAGGCTGGCATCTGTGCCACAAGACAATAGGGACATGGCCGCGAGTCGACTGGAGAAGCTTACCTCTTGGGGTGGATTCCTTTCGTTGTCATTTTAATCATCATCGTCATCGTCTTTTTTAAGAAAACGACAGCTGTACAATCCAAGTTCAAACAGTATCCACACGGGAATGGCGAGTAGGGTTTGAGAAAAAATATCGGGAGGGGTTAGTAACATCCCCACGACAAATGCAGCGATTATGATGTAAGGCCTTTTTTCCGCTAGTTTTTCCGGTGTGGTCACTTTCATCTTCACCATTAAAACCGTTGCTACAGGAACCTCGAAAGCGACGCCAAATGCAAAAAACAGTTTTATAACAAACCCAAGATAGGCGTTGATATCTGTCATCACCGCGACGCCTTCGGGAGCCGTGTTAGCGAAGAAATTAAAAATAAGTGGGAATACAGCGAAGTAAGCAAAAAGGATACCAAGATAAAACAACAAGCTACTAGACAGCAGTAATGGAACTACCAGTTTCTTCTCATGAATATACAAACCGGGCGCAACGAATGACCAAATTTGATAAAGTAGGTAAGGGACCGCCAGCGCGAAAGAGCACGCGAAAGCGAACTTAAAAGGCACGAAGAACGGACCATGTGGTTCCGTCGAAATCATGCTGTTGCCTTCCGGCAGTGCCGACATCAATGGCTCAGCAAGAATCCCATAAAGTTGGTTAGCGAAGGGTGCTAACACGATAAAAAAGACCAATACGGACCCAACGCCTCGAAGTAATCGATCCCGTAACTCTAATAAATGAGAAACCAGTGAGCCTTCCGCATTATTGCTGCTGTCTGCTGCCGACATTTTTTAACCGTTCTTAAGTGTCTTTCTTTGTGTTGGAAGGCGTTTACTGCTGATCACGCTTTTTGGCGGATGTTTTCTTTGTGGGTGACTTTTTTGTCACGGTCTTTTTGGTAGCTGCTTTTTTTGCAATTGTTTTTTTACTCGATACTCTTTTAGAGGCAGCTTGCTTTGCGGTTACTTTCCTTGTCGGAATCTTTTTTGCCGTGGCTTTTTTCGCTACAGCCTTTTTCGTCACCGCCTTTTTAGTGATCTTTTTGCTGGTGGTTTTTTCTGCGGCTACCTTCTTTTTTGTTGCCCTAGTCGCAATGGGCCTTACGGAATCTGCAGAAGGGACTTGCTTGGTAGCTGCCTTTTTATTAGTGTTCTTCTTTTTAGTGATCTTCTTGCTGGTAGCTGGCTGAGTCGAGCTAGTTGTTTTGCTCTCAGACTTTTTAGACTCTGTTGCTTCTGGTGTCGCCCTTATTTTTTCGCTACCCGGTTTTCCAAAATTGTCTGCTGTCTTGCTCGCTGTTTTCTCTGCGTCTTTTAAAACCGATGATACATCGTCTACTGAGCTTTTTATCGTCTCACCGACTTTGCGTATTCCTAAGGGATCATTTTTATCCCCATCAGTGGTTGACGCTAGATCGTCGCGTAGATCTTTGGTTGCGCTGGTGATTTCGTTCTTGAGATTCTTAACACCGCTGAGGGAGTCGTTTTGATCCATCTCACGTTTAATGTCAGATTTAACATCGGACACCATACGTCTTGCTTTACCGATCCACATACCCGCAGTACGAGCGGCACTAGGGAGTCGTTCTGGGCCAATTACCACTAGGGCAATGATGCTTATGAACGCCACCTCCCAAAAACCAACGTCAAACATGGCTAGCTAATTCCAAGAGCATTTTGAGGGGGGGAAGAGGATAATCAGGACTTCTTTTCGTCTGAGGCTGATTTCTCTGAAACATTAGCAACGGTTTCATCGGTTGACTCAGATAACTCAGAGGGTTCTTCTTTATCGCTTTTTCCACCTTCGTCTTTCACGGCTTTCTTGAAACCTTTTATCGCACCGCCCAGATCACCGCCAAAATTCTTTAGCTTTTTTGTGCCAAAAATAAGTAAAACGATAACTAAGATAATGATTAGTTGAACAGGACTGATTCCACCAAGACCCATGATTTTTATCCTCTAGTATTTATAATTTAACTGAAGTAGAGATGAGCCACACAGGCCTCTAGTTGGTCATGCCTAATGCTAACACGAAGAACAGAATATCAAACCATGCCCAAAGTCACTTCTTAACAGGCCAGAGATTCTAACGGGTATCGTATACGCCAACAACTCAAATTATTCAATCTGCTACGCTAATTTGCTCATCAGATTATTTGACTTGGGATAACATGCTAGTTTGCTGATGACTTCATTGTTGATTATTCTCGGAATGTCAGCGTTGTCGTATTGAAAAGAAGAAGGCTCGCCATCCCTACAATGGGCATAATTATTAGTGTAGGGATATCTCTTAAGGGTGGCTATCTTCACGGTAGCCAAATAAAAAAATGCCAAGAATAAAGCGAAACGCTGGTCCTTAGAATAGTTGCATAGACAACGTAGATCACCGTTGGCTACTCGGCTATGCAGGTTTGTCTATGTAGAATTAGTTGCCGTAGATTGCTGTTGGGTTTTTTATTATGGGATCAACCTCAAGCCACTGATCATTTTCATAGCGCTTGTAAAAACAATGCTGTCTGCCTGTATGGCAAGCAATACCCCCTACCTGTTCGACCTGCATGAGCACCACATCACTGTCACAGTCAATTCTGATTTCTTTGAGGTGTTGAACGTGCCCGGATTCCTCACCTTTGCGCCATAGCTTTTGCCTTGACCGAGAAAAGTAAACCGCGCGTCCTTCGTCCAAGGTGGTTTGCAAGGCTTCGCGATTCATCCAAGCGACCATCAGAACTTTGCCTGTGTCGTGAGCCTGTGCAATTGCGGGGACTAGCCCTGCTTCATTCCAGCGAATTTCTTCAAGTATAGATTGTGTCATTAGATTTCGAAAACAAAGTAAAAAGTTGTTCAGGCTTTTCTCGTTTAAAAGGCGTGCCCTGAAAAAGCTCGAACATATTTGGCGTGGGATTGTGCAACCCTACGTCTGTAACTTCGGTTTAGTTTGAGTCATTATTGTCGTTCCACACGATATATCGCTTGTCGGCATTGCTCCATTCATCGTCAATCTCAACGAGAATGGCACTGACAAGCCTGAGTAAAGATGCGTCGTTCGGGAAGACCCGGACAATCCGGGTTCGCCGTTTAATTTCCTGCTGGATCGGACGCTCAATTCCATTCGTCGTTCTCATCTTTCGATGATGCGACTCCGGTAAATTGAACACCGTCAATCCTTCAGGAACGTTATCGAGCAGCCATTGCGATAGCTTCGAGCAGTCTGACTCGTAACGGGCCGCCAGTTGCTCCAACTGAGCGCGGGCAGATGCCTCGTCCGTCGCATTCCACACCGAACGCAGTTCACCACCAATCCGACTACGAACCTTTGCTGTCGGCGCATGATTGACCGCATTTTGTGCCAGGTGGAACTGACAACGCTGCCACGGTACCCCCGGAAACACAGCACGTCTCGCTGCTTTGAGGCCCGCGTGGTCATCACTGGCAATGTAGATGATGCCGTGCATCCCCCGTTTTACCAGAGACTGTAAAAACTCCCGCCAGTTGATCTCCGCTTCACTGGTCGCGATCTGCACGCCCAGTACGCTTCGTCGACCATCCGGTAGTATTCCCACCGCACTGAGCACCGCGGCATCCACCACCTCATGATCCATCCTGACCCGTTCGTAACGCGCATCCAGTACCAGATAACGTATCTCGCCAAGACCACGATCCCGCCATACTGACAAGGCATCGTCCAGCAAAGCCGTTGCACGGGACACCTGAGTCGAAGATATTTTCTCAATACCGAACAGATCCAGTACCTTCTCCACACGGCGCGTACTGACACCACTAACGTACATCTGAGCCACACACAGCATCAACGCGCGCTCACTGCGTCGTCCCTGTTCCAGACTGTGCGGGTAAAACCCGGACTCACCGTGATTACGCGTCTTGGGTATCGACAGATTTAGCGTCCCAAGGGTCGTGTCCACCAGTTTGGGTTTGAATCCATTGGCATGGCCACGGCGATTATCACTGCGTTCATGGGGCACCGCACCCAGAAACTGGGATCGTTCGATCTGCATGGCCTGATTCATCATCGCGGTAATGACATCACGAAAAGCCTGGGGGCCATGTTGAATCAATTGTTCCATCACTACTTCATATAGGTTACTGTAATCCGGTTGGGTCATTGGGTTGCCTCCACATTTGCGTAAGTAACAAAAATGGAACGACTTGATGGCTCAACATTCAATACTAAAGCCTGAAAAACCGGCTTTGGCTTCGTTCGCTACGCTCACTTCGCCTAAGCCAAACGAACATCGCTAAAGAAATAAATTACAGACCTCAGGGTACACTACCTGGCGTGGATCGAGATACAGCGAAAATGGATTTAGACTAAGATGTAGAAGTTTAGACCAAATCTGACACCGTATTAAATCAATCCGAGCGAAGCGAGGGTTGATTTAATGAGAGTTACCCGTTTTGATGTAGTTACCAAACAATATCAAAACACAACGAGGTAACTCTCAATGATCCATACTAACGAAAAAGTCATCAAGCATAAAGTCGGTTTACTGAATCTGGCTGAAGAGCTCGGAAACGTTTCTAAAGCCTGCAAGGTGATGGGATTGTCGCGCGATACATTCTACCGATACAAAGCGGCGGCGGATGAAGGAGGAGTCGAAGCGCTTCTTGATCGCAACCGTCGCAGCCCGAACATCAAGAACCGAGTCGATCCTGCTGTCGAGTCCATCGTGCTTGATTACGCACTGGAAGAACCTGCCCATGGCCAAAGCCGAACCAGTAATGAACTGCGTAAACGAGGTACCTTCGTTTCACCCAGCGGAGTTCGCAGTATCTGGCTGCGACATGGTTTAGCGTGCTTTAAAGACCGGTTAAAAGCGTTGTCTAATAAAGTGGCTGAGCAGGGATTGATTTTGACTGAATCCCAGGTCGCGGCCATGGAACGTAAGAAAGAGGACGATGTGGCCTGTGGTGAGATAGATACCGCCCATCCCGGCTATCTGGGGTCACAGGACACCTATTACGTCGGTACCTTCAAGGGGATCGGCAGAGTGTATCAACAGCCCTTCGTGGACACGTATTCCAAAGTGGCTCATGCGAAGCTCTACACGACCAAAACACCGATCACCGCAGCGGATATGCTCAATGATCAGGTGCTCCCGTTCTACGAAGAGCACAGCCTTCCCATGCTGCGCATTCTTACTGACAGGGGAACCGAGTATTGTGGTCGAGCCGATCAGCATGATTATCAGCTTTACATGGCACTGAATAACATTGAGCACACGAAAACCAAGGTGAAATCACCGCAGACAAATGGGATATGTGAACGATTCCACAAGACCATTCTTAACGAGTTTTATCAGATAACCCTACGCAAGAAAATCTATGATTCAGTTGACGAATTACAGATTGATCTTGACGAGTGGCTTATCAAGTACAATACTCAACGAACTCATCAGGGTAAAATGTGCCTTGGGAGAACGCCGATGGAAACACTCATCGACGGTAAAGCGATCTGGAAAGAAAAGTTTGTAAACTAAACTCTATCTGACAGACAGCTACTGATAAACGGGTAACTGTCAGCTCAAGTCTGAACTTCTACAACTAAGATACGATATCAAGTCCTAACTTCGATTCCTTGTTTTGCCATGTATCTTTTCGCTTCGCCCACTGTGTATTCACCAAAATGAAAAATACTGGCAGCGAGCACAGCGTCTGCATGCCCTTTCAGTACACCCTGCGCCAAATGGTCGAGGTTTCCAACTCCTCCCGAGGCAATCACCGGAACAGAGACTGCGGCAGTGATTCTCGACATTAAATCGATGTCAAATCCATCCTTTGTTCCATCTCTATCCATACTCGTAACAAGCAGTTCGCCGGCACCGTATTGTGCCATTTTCACAGACCATTCAATCGCATCGATACCAGTGGGGTTGCGCCCTCCATGGGTGAATATTTCCCATTTCGGGATTCTATCTTCGGTGTTCACCTGTTTTGCATCAATAGCGACCACAATACATTGGTTTCCGAAATGTTGGCTTGCCTGCCGAATAAACTCCGGGTTTTTTACCGCAGTGGTATTAATGGATACTTTATCCGCTCCAGCGTTGAGCATTCGATGAATGTCTTTCAGGGCGCGAATGCCGCCGCCCACGGTAAGCGGAATAAATACCTCGCTTGCAACTTGCTCAACCACGTTGACAATGGTTTCGCGGTCATCTGAGCTTGCCGTTATGTCTAAAAAAGTGATTTCATCTGCACCTTGCTCATCATATCGGCGCGCTACTTCGACGGGATTACCGGCGTCCTTTATATCGACAAACTTCACTCCTTTTACCACTCTTCCCCGGTCTACATCCAGACAGGGGATAATTCGTTTTGCCAATGCCATAACTTGTTCAGAGGTTTCCTAGTAGTGAGTTTATGAATCGTTAGCTAACTGAAGAGTTAGGCTGTCTTGGGTTTCTAGCTATTCATTATTGTTGTGAAGAGCGTGTAGAAACATCGTTAGTGAAAATTGTGAATTCGAGTTGATGAGCGGGTTTTAGCCAAGCTGGCTTTCCCTACACCTATTTCATTAAAGCTCGTTACAACCCGAAACTTCTCGCGTTCGCTCTCGTTATCTCATCGGCCGATTTTTGACCTTGGGCGAAATCAAGTGTGCCCTCGTAAATAGCGCGACCAGTGATAGCGCCAACGATACCAGACCCCGCTGCCGATGCGAGCTTCTTGACATTCTCTAAATCATGAATGCCTCCTGAGGCAATCACTGGGATGTCAATGGCTTCAGCTAGCGCGACAGTGGCTTCGATGTTAACACCTGACATCATGCCATCTCTTGCGATGTCAGTATAAATGATGGCCTCGATACCGTCATTTTCGAAACGCTGGGCGATATCAATCACATTGTGTTGTGAAATTTCGGCCCAGCCTTCAGTGGCGACTTTTCCATCTTTGGCGTCCAGTCCAACAATAATATGAGAGGGGTGTTGTGCGCACAGATCGCTGACAAGGTCGGGTTCTTTAATCGCTTGGGTGCCAATGATGACAAAGCGAACACCAGCCTGAATATAAATTCCCACGGTGCTTTCCGTTCGGATGCCACCGCCGATTTGAATGGGTAGGTTCGGATGTCGTCGGGCAATGTTATGGACCACATCAGCGTTTCGGGGTTCACCTTCGATAGCGCCGTCCAGATCAACGATGTGCAATCGCCTTGCGCCCTGTTCAACCCATTGATCAGCTACCGCAACAGGGTTATCGGAAAAAATTGTCGACTGATTCATGTCGCCCTGTCTCAAGCGAACGCATTTACCATCTTTAAGATCGATGGCTGGTATTAGTAGCATTTACACGTCTCCATTCCAGTTGACGAAGTTTTTTAACAATTGCAAGCCAGCATGTTGGCTTTTTTCCGGATGAAACTGAGTAGCAAAAAGATTTCCCTTCGCTGCCGCAGCGGTGAATAGATTGCCATATTCGCACTGCCCCATGATCTGCTGGGGATGAGTGCTGTGAACATAATAACTGTGTACAAAGTAAAACCGCTCCCGATCAGCGATGCCTTGCCACAAAGGGTGGGGAAGCGTCTGCCTAACTTCGTTCCATCCCATGTGAGGGATTTTATGCGTGATCTGGGGCGTGGTATTATTTTTTTTATCTAAGTAAGTGTTCGCATGATGCGGGTTTGATGAAAAGTGCTTCACCGACCCACCCAATATACCGAGGCCGTTGATGCCACCGCTTTCTTCGCTGTGCTCCAAGAGTGCTTGCAAGCCTAAACAAATACCGAGGCAGGGCCCACTTTTTAGGCGATCGCGAACCGCTTGCTCAAGTTCGGGGTTTGATTGAAGTTGGTTGAACCAAGTTCCAATCGCTCCCTGTCCCGGAAGAATGAGGTACTCCGCAGCCCTGATCACAGAGGGTTGGTTCGTAATACACACTGATTTGGTACTGCTCACGTGCTCGATGGCTTTGCACACCGAGTGCAAATTACCCGTACCAAGATCAACAATAACGATTTTGCCCACTATGATGCTCCCACGGCAGTATTATGTTGAAAAAATTAGAGTACGCCCTTGGTGGAAGGTATTCCCGTCACCCGAGGATCATGCTCTACTGCCATGCGAACGGCTCTGCCAAATGCCTTAAAAATCGTCTCGGCGATATGATGAGAGTTTTCACCACGAAGATTATCTATGTGTAACGTGGTTAACGCATGGTTACAAAACCCTTGGAAGAATTCATGAATCAGCGTCGTGGCGAATCTACCGATGACGCGGTCTGGGTATTTAGTATGACTGACCAGCAAAGGCCGTCCAGAAAAATCGATAACCACTCGGCTTAAGGCTTCGTCGAGAGGGACATAAGCATGTCCATACCGTCGTAAACCCTTTTTGTCGCCCAGTGCTTGCGCGAAAGCCTGACCCAATGTAATTCCAATGTCCTCCACAGTATGATGATCATCAATATGCAGATCTCCCTTGGCATCAATCGCTAAATCCATCGCACCATGTTTTGCGATTTGTTCAAGCATGTGCTCAAGAAATGGAACACCGGTATCAAAATCAGTTTTCCCTGACCCGTCGACATTGAGTGTCACTGAGATTTGGGTTTCATTGGTATTGCGAGTAACTTGGGCGGTTCGATTAGTCATGGACAACTAGATTAAGTGAATTTGGAGAAGTAAAAACAAACATGGGAATATCGACCTTGTTAAAGGTGCTTAGGTCTTGCCGCTCGAGACTTGTTTTTTGAGGTAAGGTCTAATTATTTCGATATCTAATGTGGTCATGGCACTATTTGTGACTAGGCAACACGGATGTGCGAATGGTGTCAAAGAGGGGCATTTGCAGATCAGAAAATACGAAAGCGGAAGAGTTACTGTACAATCGTAAACGTAGAGCAGAGTTTAATGGATGCCATTTATAATGGTGAGAATTCCGATAAACTCAATGGCTCAGGGAAGTCAATTAGGGTAGAGCGTAGTTTACAAGTTATTCCATGAGTTTGGTAGTTGATTCGAAACGCAAGTTTCGATGTATCGC
>WLWD01005540.1_pt1 | contig 13382 bp, 13 predicted proteins | sample 6712731 | NCBI WGS metagenome assembly WLWD01 (sample SAMN12718690, study PRJNA576275) | sponge metagenome | isolation source: marine sponge | host: Mycale hentscheli | place: New Zealand: South Island, Marlborough, Capsize Point | collected 2014-11-01
TCTAAACTAAAGCTCAAGCATACTACTTTAACACTAGCTATTAAGGTAAAATGTATAACTGAACTGAGCAATGAAGCTGTCTACCATTTGGTAGTGACTATTTGTGCATTGAAAGGAATAGAAGGATGCTATTCTTGTAGCCAATCAAAACATATTAACAAACAATACATAGCAAACTATTAGAGCCACTGTATAACCACAATTCTATTTTTAGCACTGTTAAATGGCAAGTGTCGACCACATCAACTTCTTCCACTTAGTGGATTATATATAGCTAAGAGTATTTGAAAGACTACTTCAGTTATTGTTAAATAGCAAGTGCACTTGGAGTTCATTGTTCAATTCAGAGGGGTAGGACAAAAGGAGCAGGAGGGGGGAATGGTGACTCCGACATCTGTGAGATGGTTGAAAACATGAATAATGACAGTCTGTCCCTCATATACTATAATAGTTGGACCAGGAACTCGGCCGTTAACGAGTAACAGAGTGCGGTAATTTACTCCATCAAGTGTCATTGGTACACTGCAGCCTCTGCTTGTGAAATTATCTTCAGTTGTTGCTCCATTAACGTTGCAATTGGCATCTCCACTTACAGCCTGTTGGTATCCACTGGCGTTCAGGAAATAAATATAGCCATTTTCTCCCAATGTTTTATTTTCATCAAGCTCGTATGCGACAAAGGAATCACTCGTGGACATTAAAGGTGAATTCACATTCAGACGCACTTTCTGGACACTCTTCACATGCTTCAGCCTGGTCTGGACATTCTCTCACAAGACTTTGTGAAAGATGGAACAGAGACAGAAACAGTGCTGTTATTAACCGCATTGTAAAACTGTTTTTAAACAAAACATTTCTAAAGAAGTACTCCTATTATAGCTATTGACCCTCTGTGGTTTAGTAGCACGTCCTGTCTCTGAGACAAAGTTAATTCATTAAGCTTCTAACTGTAATCAAGGAGAATGTGACATTATGGTGTGTGAATTTATTTGCAATGCAATAGTCCATTTTTATCCTGTCTTCAAATGAAATAGAAAAATGTATGCATACTACACACTCGATGGATATCATATGAGTCAGTTATTCTTAGATGGCAAGACCTAAAGGCATAAAAGCAAAAAAAAAAAAGAAAAAGAAATTTTGCTAGATGTTTGGGTTTCCAGGTCATATGTATTTCAAGGCTTTCTTTACAGTAAACCTTACCTAGAAAACAAAAGTTATAATGCTTTATTTTGTTTTTCTGAAGCAGTGTTACTTTTTGTTATAGAATAATAGCTCACTTCCAAGTTTTTATCCAATGCTACAACATGCACCTCTGCAGCGTAAATGATCTTGGCATTATGTAATAAAGGTATAGAAAATATATTTCTGCTTCCAGAAGATTCCTGGTATAATTGGCGAGCGAGCGTTGCGAGCGAGACACTTACAGGGGTAACACAATCGAAAATCGGGGATGTTTGTTTATTTATTGGCGAGCGAGCGAAGCGAGCTAGACAGTATTAGGGGTGGATAATGCAAAATCGGGGATGTTTGTTTGTTTATATATATGGACGTACGTATGTCATTTTGTACTTTGACCCTCCGTATTTTTGTGTTAGCTCGTTGTTCGACCCGTCCCAAACTTCACTAAACGGAATCCAACTTAACGGAGTTCCATTCTATTCGAGTTAGTGGCGGTGGTATAATTCACAGTTATAAGCCCTACTAAACAGTATTTGCTTGAAAATTCTTTGTACACTAGAGTAACTACGAAGGTAAGCCTTGTGTAGGTATGTTCAATTGTGTGAAAGTATTGTGGCTTTACTTAGCTAAAGAATATCACAAAGAAAACGTGCAAATAATGCTATTTGTTTTTGTTGCTTTTTTTTCCTTTCAATTCTAACTGTAGCAGGGAGTGGTTACTATGGCATTGAGTCCCCTTAACTGTATTAAACTTGACTTTTTTTTAGTAGCTTGAGTGTTGAAGTTGAAATTAATCTTTTAACAAAAGTGTAGTTTAGGCTCGCTCGCCACTTGTGCTCAAGCACATCACTAGTTTATTTGTATATATGTATGGACGTACGTAAGGCATTTTTGTACTTTGACCCTCGCATTTTTGTGTTAGTTCGGTTGTCGACCCCGTCCCAAGTTGCACTAAACAGAATCCTCTGGTTTATCGATCAGTACCCGTTTTTGAATTCTTTTGCTGGTGCAGTTAAAACAAGGGACTTCCATTTCTATTCGAGTTAGTGGCGGTGGTAAGTCAATGCGCTCTTTGTCATGGTTATAAGCCGTGCGCAACAGTATTTACCTGAAAATACATTGTCCACTAGACTACTGCGAAGGTAAGTCTGTGTAGGTGCATGTCCAGTTGTGTCAAAGCATTGTGTGTTACAACCACTGTTAGCTAAAGAATATCACAAAGAAAACTTTTAAATAACGTGTATTGTTTTGTTGTTTTTTCCCTTCAATTCAAGCAGTTGCAGAGAGTTGTTACTATGGCACTGAAATCCCTTTACCCTGTATGCTAAATTTAAAAACTGGACCTCATCAGTAGCTTCAGTGTTAGAAGTCAAAATCATTCATATAAAAATAGTATAGTCTTTAGGCTCGCTCGCCATTTGTGCTCAAGCACATCACTAGTATATATGTATGTATGTATGGATGGTACGTATGCTCTTTAAACGCGCGCGGGGGGAACTTTTTCCTCCTAAAAACACGGCTATTTAGGCTTGACTCCAGTTTATTCTGAAACTACAGCATTAAGCAAACCTAACTTTATACTTAAGCTCCAAAGTATGAGAAAATTCCTGCTAAAACGCTTGTTTTCAAGACACAAAAAGTTGATTCGACAGGTTACTAAGGCCTTGAAGACCCTTTTCCAGACTTAATTTCAAAACTTCGCCGTTTTATGGGGGGATACGGAGTGCCGGTTGTTGGTTGTCAAGAGCCGTTGGTAGTCAGAATGCCGTAGTATTAATGCTATGGAAGCTACTACTTCCGAGGGAAGCTGAGGTAAGTACGGAATTCCATATTTGTTAGCTAAATATGTAAAATAGCTCTGGTCTTGCTTTTATGTAGCTAAGAGCTTGTTGTCAACAGTGACTGGTATATTCAAATAGTCAGAATGGCTCAAATTTGGTACTACAAAAGTTACCACTGCTCAAGAAAATGAGGTAAGAAGGTAATTTTGTATTTGTGTGCTAAAATTGATTGTCTTTTGTTTTTGTAGCTGAGAGCTTGTTGTCAAGAATTCACGGTAATTCAGATAGTCAAAGTAACTTCAATTTGATACTACAGAAGCTATCAATACTCAGGAAATTGAGGTAAGTTATTTCCATATTTATTGGCTAAATTACTAATGATAACACTGGTTTTTTTTTGGTTTTTTTATTGTAGCTGAGAGCTTGTTCAAGAGTTACTGGTAATTGAGACTATCAGAATGGCAGATGTTTGATACTACAAAAGTTACCATTAATCAGGTAAGAGAGTGATTTTGTATTTGTTTGCTGAAATCAAATGTCATAACTGCTATTATAGTGTTTGCATGAAGTAAGCTAAAAATAGTAACATTTTATGTTACCTAACTATCAGGCTCGCTCGCCATTTGTGCTCAAGCACACCACTAGTTTGTTTGGACGTATGTATGTCATTTTGTACTTTGACCCTCCGTATTTTTGTGTTCGCTCCGCGTTCGACCCCTTCCCAAACTTCACTAAACAGAATCCTCCGGTTCAGCGACCATTACCCGTATCACCTTAGAAATTGAATTGTTTACTGCTTTGAATTCTTTTGCGGGTGCAGTTAAAACGCAAAAACTTATGGGAGCTCCATTTCTATTCGAGTTAGTCGCTATTTGTCACAGTTATAAGCCCTACTCAACAGCATTTACTTGTAAATTCATTGTCCACTAGACGAACCACAAAGGTAAGTCTTACGTAGGTATGTTCAGTTGTGTGAAAGTATTGTGCGTTACAACTACTATTAAGAATGTCACAAAGAAAACTTTAAATAACGTGACTTGATTTTGTTGCTTATTTTTCAATTCAAACAGTTGCGAGGAGCGGTTACTATGGCATTGAAACCCCTTTACCGCATACGTAATTTAAAAACTCGACTTTATTTTAGTAGCTTGAGTGTTAGTTGTTAAAATCAATCATTTAAGAATAGTGTAGTTTAAGGCTCGCTCGCCATTTGTGCTCAAGCACACCACTAGTATGTATATGTATGTGGGATGGTACGTATGCCCCTTAAACGCGCTCGCGCGGAACTTTTTTCTCCAAAAAACACGGCTTTTTAGGCTTGACCCCAATTTATTCTGAAACTACAGGATTAAGCAAGCCTTACTTTATACTTAAGCTCCAAAGTGAGAAAATTCCTGCGAAAATGCTTGCTTTTCAAGAAACAAAAAGTTGATTCGACCGGTTAATCAGGTAAGAGAGTGATTTTGTATTTGTTTGCTGAAATAAAAGGTCATAACGGCTATTATAGTGTTTGCATGAACTAAGCTAAAACATAGTAACAATACTTAGTTTTATGTTACCTAACATCAAGCTCGCTCGCCATTTGTGCTCAAGCACACCACTAGTAGAATATATATTGCAATGAGTAAGCTAAGATGTAAGTAGCAAAATGAACTTGTCAGAGAGAGAACATTTTCATAGGATAAATCAAAAACATTCTACCACCCACTACTGGGACATAATTTATACTCCTCAAGGAGTAATCTGATAACTCCCATAAGGGAGTTCCCATGACTTTGACCTGGTTGTAGTCAATTGCTGCTTCCTTTTTTTTTAAATTGCCTCTGCCCCATGCCGGTTCTCTAAAGTAATTACTAGTAGTAGCTGGCTGGCCCTGTGGTAATGGCCAAGTTCTACACATTATGCACATACATACACATATACATACATATGTACATGCATGCATGCATACATACATACATACGTACATACATACATATATACATACATACATACATACATACATACATACATACATACAAGTAATACTTGTGCTCCATCTATTAAAATTACAATCATTTTGACTGTAGTAGCTGACCTTTGCTGATGCAAGACATTCTGGTTTCAAGGTTAACTGTTGTCTATTATTGGATTCATAACCTTGGTTTTACTGTCAAACCTAGTTCACACCACATTAAGTCTTTGATCATATGATTGTTCACCACGAGCTACCTGAACAAGTAGAAGTCTTCATTGAACAACAAAAGGACATAATGTTTTCCTTATCATATCTAATCATATTCATTACCTCTTTTTGACCAACTGTGCATTGCTAGCCAGCAAGAATAGCCCAAAGCAGGACCCTTTACTATGGGGTGAGCTAACCACCAGGTGCTAATACGATTTTAGTGGCTTCCTTTTTGTGGTGAATATCTGGTCAGTGGAACTACATGTGAACTTTGCAATGAAGTCAGTGAATCATATAAGAATTTGAGTTACTGGAAACAATTAAAATGAATTTGCTTCAGTTATTCTTTCATAATATATCATACAAATTTCCATACAAAGCTCAATGAAGTATCACAGTGAACAGCTGCGGAAGCACTGCAGAATTTGTGGAGGGAGGTTAAACAAGGCCAAAAAAAAAAAAACTCAATCAGTCCTTTCCTGTCAGGACCACAGTGTGGATTTGCAGACTTTTGCTGGAGTTTGCACAGATCCCAGTCAATTGCAGAGCACAGCGACATATAGCACGTTTTGCAATCCTTGCTTTTTTAATCTAAGGAGAGTTAAGATGGCCTGCAAGAGGGTCTCTTTTTCCAGCCAATGGTTGCCGTGGAATGGACTCCTCATACATACATGCATACATACATACATAATACACACATACATACATACGTGCATGCATGCATACATACATACATATATACATACATACAAGTAATACTTGTGCTCCATTAATTAAAATTTCAATCATTTTGATAGTAGTAGCTGACCTTTGCTGGTGCAAGACATTCTGGTTTAAAGGTTAACTGTTATCTATTATTGGATTCATAACCTTGGTTTTACTGTCAAACCTAGTTCACACCACATTAAGTCTTTGATCATGATTGTTCACCACTAGCTACCTGAACAAGTAGAAGTCTTCAGTGAACAATAAACGGACATAATGTTTTCCTTATCATATCTAATCATATTCAAGATCCTTTCAGAACCACTGTATCCTTCTTCATGTCACATCCCTTATATGCATTGTGAATTGTCTTGCAAAATTAGTCCATCATGAGTCAAGCTCAGTAAATGCAGACCCAGTTACCTGCTAGTGGCTTGTTGCTGTGGTTGAGTCCTTCCACTTCCGGTTGCTCGCCACAACTATAAGCTGGGGTTTTAACTTACTGAAGATGCTTGTGGTGGCTATGGTCCTTCAACCCGTACCAACCTCCAGCTCAGGAATATACAACTCCTGAACAGTTATAAATGGCTGTATCCTCTTCGATTGTTGTCACTTGTGTTACTTTACTAGTTTTGAAATAAACTAACCCACTTATATGTATAGTTAAGGGACTAGTTATTACAAACCCATAAATTTTTAGGCCAGCCTGGGCCTCTTTATGACCCAGAGCCACAAGAAGCCATGCCTATTTAACCACAGGATGCCACAAGAACGAAGGCCAAGAACATTTAGACTTTCATTCACACACTGTATCCCGTAAAAACCTTTTACCTACTTTCTGTATCGTTATGTGGGAAGGTAATTAGTGAAATAGTTGCACTTAGCGAGTAATTGTAACCCTAAAGAAGATTTCCGGTATGTTCATGAATATATTCATGACTTCAATAGTGACCTCCATCAGAAACCACACTTTTTGGAACAGATGGAAAGAAAAACTTTATATACATTCTGGGGACAGATTGACCTCTTCCCTCAGCTCTCTTTGACCAACTGCGCATCGCTAGCCAGCAAGAATAGCCCAAAGCAGGACCCTTTACAGGGGTGAGCTAACCACCAGGTGCTAATAAGATTTTAGTGGCTTCCTTTTTGTGGTGAATATCTGGAACTTTGGGAACTTTGCTATGAAGTCAGTGAATCATATAAGAATTTGAGTTACTGGAAACAATTAAAATGAATTATTTTCAGTTATTCTTGCATAATAATATCATACAAATTTCCATACAAAGTTCAATGAAGTATCACAGTGAACAGCTGAGAAAACACAGAATTTGTGGAGGGAGGTTAAACAAGGCCAAAGGAAGAAAAACTCAATCAGTCCATTCCTGTCAGGACCACAGTGTGGATTTGTATACTTTTGCTGGAGTTTGCACAGATCCCAGTCAATTGCAGAGTACAGTGACACCCAGCATGTTTTGCAATCCTTGCTTTCTGTGGAATGGACTCCTCATAGTGATGGAGACTGCTAGGTAATTGAACATTGGTAAATCTCGTAATTAGTAAATAAATTCAGTAATAAGTTAAAAATTAAAAACTAACATATTTAGATAGCTACCTCTGCCAGGCTGGCTAAACTCCCATGAGAAATTAACTAATGGCAAGGCTAACCTAGATAATACTATTGAAAGGAAACCCCAGTACTTTCCCAACCAACAGATTGTTAAAAGATGAAGGGAAAAAAAAAAAAAGAAGCCAAATTAAAAATTTAAAATAAAATTTTTTTTTTACAGATAAATATAAAATTCTGTAACAGCTCCAGTTTACTTCTGAATTTGATAGGGTGGTATTGTAAAACTTTATTACATAGGTTTGCTCACATTTTCAGAAGCCAGCCAAAGGTGGAAGACAACTGCTAGAATCAGCAATGTGTTGTTCATGCAACAAAGTTGCCGACAAATTTGCCACAGTTTTCCATAAGGTTCTACCGAGAGGATTTCCCCCGTGCGTCCTGCACATCTTGGAAGACCATGTGGTGCCTGCCTTGGAGGCAGAGATGGAAAGTGGGCTCTGGAATCATGGGAGAACTAGGCGCCAAATCAATACATGCACATATCAACCAATTGGAAAGGACATCCCGAGGAATCTCCAATGAAGTCAACAGACTCAGGTACATTTTCCAGGAGCAGGCACTAGAGTTCGATCCATCTTTGACATCATTAAGACCTCCAAGCAAAAATACTGAAGAAAAAGGCTGAAGATCTAAAGATATACTAACTCCTTAGCACAACTATCTAGCTTTTTTTTATGTAAACATTATGTACTTCTCCAGTTGGTTCAATTGAAAACCACACTCCCAAAAAGTATCATAACTTCTACAAAAATAAAATCGAATCCATATGAAACTTTAAACAGCAGATCCTTTTCAGCTTATTTTCTGTGTTGTACCTTTTTTCTTGTGAATACAAGTTTCAGCAGTTTTCAGTATGGCGTACAACTTCACAGTCTTTGAGCTTAGGTTGTGCTGTGGGAACCAAACATTTTTCAAATTTTTGTTATTTTTAAGTCAATGAACTATCATTGCTTGGAATTCCCCATTGCACGTGAGTTGAGTGTCAACTATACTGTGCGAAATCCATTTCCTTTCTAAGGGTCAAATTGTTACTAGGATGGTTGCTAAGTAAATTCAGAAGGGGGAAAGTTTTTGGTGGGTGTGCCTATGAGTGCTACAGTTTGCAGTTAAATTGTCGTGACTACATTCCCCCACCAATAGGTTTGAACCTTCTTAAAGGTTCTGTCAATGTGTCCTCCAATGGTACAACTTCAGTAGCTAGTGGTTCATTCTGTGGTACCATGACTGTAGCTGGAAGTAGTTGCAAACTCTGGTATTGGTATCGTTGCATCAGTTTGCAGGCCAAAAATTTCACTGTTCTCTTCTGGTGTTCCTGGTGTTGAAGATCAAGACCTTAGCACATCCACATGCCGTCGTACAACGCGTCCATCTCAGTTCCACTGAAAATGAAATATGACACTTCACTTCAATAACCTTACCAGGCATCCATTTCTTAGCATTAGGGAATTCTTGACGTAGACATTATTATTCAAAGCAAATGTACGCACCCTAACTGTAGTGTCATGATTCCTTTTCTAGCTGTCTATATTTATTTGTGAATGTTGTCTGCTAAACTGGGTTTGAGAAAGTCATCCGTGATTGTGGACGTCTTCCGAGTAGTAGCTCTGCCATGGCTACTCCAGTTGTTGTATGTGGTGTAAGTTGATACCAAAACAGAAATGATGCCAAGCGCTGATTCACAGAACCTGCAAGTTGCTTCATGTGCTCTTTCCACTAGACCATTTGTATAGGGATGGTATGGTGATGAGCAAACGTGCTTGATGGCATTAGTCTTCATGAATGCTTGAAATTCGCTGCTTGTGAACTGAGAACCATTATTGGAAACTATCATCTTGTGTAAACCATGAGTGGCAAACATAGTCGATTGCATTGGTTGAATTAGCTGCTGCTAGAGGGCCCACTTTCAGCCACTTTGAGTAGGCATCTATCACAATGAGAAACATTTGACCACAGAACGGACCAGCAAAATCCACATGTAAATATTTCCATGCTGAAGTTGGAAAATTGCTAGCGGTGTTTTGGGTGGAGAATATTTAGTAACTGGCACTGATGACATGTTAGTCTCTTTTTTTAACTTTTTCATCTAAGTTATTGTCAATTCCTGGCCACCAAACAAAAGATCACATCACTCTGTTCATTCTTGTTCCTCCAGGATGTCTTTCCTTCATGTAGAATTTCCATAATACGGCTTTTTCTTCCTTTTCTTCCCTCTTTAGGAATAATGACACAGTTTTAAATGTAGAGTACAGCTTTGTTATACTGAATAATTCTATCGAACAAAGATGATAAGGCTTCAATGATTGTTCTTCTTTTTGACTCCCTCTAAATAATGCTTCTTGAAGTTTTGCAAGTGTACGATCCTTAGCAGATCCTTAGCAGTCCACTGTTCTGACGTGATGTTATAACTAACACCCATGACTTCTAATAGGTATACTATTTCGGGTGGGGTAGGAGTCTGAGCTGGTGGAGGTGAAGAAGGTAATCTACTACTCAGCATGTCGGCATTGTCATGATCCCTGCCAGGCTTATAGGAAATATTGTAGTTGAATCATCTGAGTAAAAGTGCCCATCATTGAATATGGGCGGATGCCAGAGGCAGAATTTGTGGTTGGATAGAGTGGTAAATCGTCGTCCATACAGGCGAGCAAAACATCTTTGATCCTCCGGTAAGTAGCATCTTTACAGGAACTCAGAAAACAGCGAGCTGCTTATTGACGTCTGCGATGTTTACAGCTAAATAGAGATTTGCACATTCAACATAAGATTTGCAATCTCCTGAAGTAATGAACTGGCTGAGCGTGCTGTGAGCGGTTGACATTGTGAGTACGTTTCTGCCTCCTCGCCAATATAATAACTAGTCCCATAGCTATACAAATAGCTAACTGGATTAGTTTATTTGAAAACTGTAAAATAACACAACTAACTACAATATGAATGTGTACAGATATTTATAATGATCATGATCAAAGACTTAATGTGGTGTGAACTAAGTGTGACAGTAAAACCAATGTATTATATAATGAGTCCAATGATAGATAACAATTTAATCAGTGAAACCAGAATGTCTTGCATCAGTGAAAGTCGGGCTTACAACGGAGTTCTGAAAAATGGTAATACTATGTGTTAAAAGTAGCTATTTACAAAAAAATTCAACAACAAATACATACAGATATAAGCACAAAATAATAAATGAATAAAAATTATGAAATGAATAAAGATACATAGCGAACAATTATTCATGGAGTTATGAATCAGTTGCAGTAATTTTTTTTGATATTGTCAGCTAAATCAGTAAAACCAACTGTTTTGTTTTCTAAAGCACAAGCTAATTTATTCCATGTTCTTTCTCCATTTCCAGTCAGCCATTTCTTTAACATCTCTTGGAAACAGTCATCAACGATATGATGATCACGCTTGATGACATTCAAAGTTTGATAATCCACATCCAACTGAAGGCCAATGTTCTTCCATTGTTCTCTGGCGATAAATGCTTCTTCAAAGACTACATTAAATTCTTTCATGCTGAGGGTGTCTAAAATATATATAGTATAATTGATTACCAAAAAACTGAGGTATAATTATGACATACTCTCGTATATTATGGCATTACATTTGTAAGGACTTATTATCATCAAAATTAAATTGCATTTCACCATTTATTCTAATAAATATTGTCATTGGTAAGCGAGCAAAGCAAGCGAGACACTTACAGGGGTTAAACAATCGAGATTCCTATAGTGTCTATTAATAAAAAAAAATTTTTTGGCTTAATTATTTGGTTTTCACCTGCTTCACTGATTACATAAGTTGGTAAAGTGTCTTGATAGAAACTAAGTAAAGAACCTGTCGACTATATAAGTTGCTGGCCTTGAAAAGCAAACTACATGGAGCCGACCTGAGCGCCTGAACTAACTAGCAGACCCAACAACACTATTTTTTCTTCGTCATCATTGAATTAATGGATGAGGTTAAAACATTCCAATTTAAACTACTATAGAAATATCAAGTAGCACTAAAACTAAAAGTGGTCTGGCACTCTTTGTGGTTAAAAGTATACTTCTAGTTATTTCAGTTAACAATAATAAAAAAGGTCTTATTTATATAGTTACTTAACTATCACTAAATTGTTTCCTTGTAATAATTAAAATGGTATGCAAGTTAAGTTTGAACAAACATGAAGTATAGCTGTAGCTATTAGTTGAACTTTTAAATGAATTTAGCTATACTTTTTCAATTCTCAATTATTTTATTTAATAAAGATACTATTGCTATTATTAATACGATGAAATTTTTTTAGTAAAAACTAAAACTAAAATAACTTTACTTAAAGTTAAATAAAACATCACTATAAATGCTAGTAAATGTCTAATCTTATACTCTAATAAGATTACTTCTGTGGATGTATATGTACGCACAACATACCTTGAGTCTTTCTTGCAGAAGAATCATAACCACTCGATATTTTAGGACCCGTAGTGGAAGGACCCGTAGTGCAAGGACCCATAGTGGAAGGACCCGTAGTGGAAGGACCAGTAGTGGAAGGACCCATAGTGGAAGGACCCATAGTGGAAGGACCCGTAGTGGAAGGACCCATAGTGGAAGGACCCGTAGTGGAAGTACCTAGGAATATTGTAGTCATAAATTTGTTGCATTATGTCAATCAATATTAAAGTTGTTACAAACGTCTCATGAATATAATGAATGAGATACAGTGATAAGTTGCAAGCTAAAGAGCGGGGTACACACAGCATAGTATGTTTGATTTTACTCAACCATTTGTAAATTTGACTAAATGATAATACCTGGTAGGTCAGAAGAATGCACTCTATGTGTATCAATATTTTTAAATCCTTCTAGTATAAATTCCACTTCCACGGAGCTGTGAGGCAGGAAAGTCAGTCGAAAGTTCAGAAAAGGGGGACATGCATCAACATACGAACGAATAGCTGATTTATCCAAATGAGTTCGGCCACGGTCATCCAGATTAAAATTAGTCGCTGAATTTTGCACATAAATATATCGCACAGTCACGTCTTTGTCTGTGTCATTGAGTTGGACGACATGTCTGGATACTAACTTCACTTCTTCTTGGAATTCCTGGTTAATGTAGTTCTCCACACTTTTTGTGAAAAGTCGACTATTCTTTACAACAGACAGGTAGATGTTGCAGTACTGATGTTGACCAGAAGGCATCAGACGTGATGTAGAGTTGCAGTGAAGAGATGATACGTATTGCTCTTCCAGCCAATCGACAACTCTTCTCACATCAAATTGAGAAAACTGTCGGCCAATTGAGTACCATGATAATTTTGAGACTACCAGCTCCCCATAGTTTGGGGTAAAAGTGCCACCGTGAATGATTTTGAAGTCATCAGGTTTGTTTTCATCACAAGTGACAAAGCAGAGATTCTGAACATCATCTGGTGCATTGTGTTTTATCCTAATGGTCACTGCAGTCTTAAGTTGCTAGGGGCAACTGATGTGATAAACTTTGCTAACTGGCTCGAGTCTCTTGTGGAAATATGTGGAAGGTGCAACTGAGCCAGTAGTTATGCTAATGGTGGTATTGCTGCAATCTCCAGACTGATTCTCTTCAAATTGTACCTGAAGCCCATCTTTTTTCATATCTACTGAACTTTTTTGCCCCTTGTATTCGACTTTAACTTTCTGTTCAGAAGTAAAACCTCGCAGTGTTTCTTGCTGTACTTGCTGGGGTACTTCTGCAAAGAAAATACAAAAGTATGCATTGCTTTCTGCCACTCAGCCAAATAATAAGGGATATTTAATGTAATTGTATTTTTTCTAAATTAATCTATCATGTAATAAATGTTACCTTCATCTATGACAGGTAGTGATATATATTGATCCATAGTGATATTTTCCATTGTTTTCTCTTGACAAACTTTGGAAGCAGATGGAG
>WLWD01000392.1_pt1 | contig 13377 bp, 6 predicted proteins | sample 6712731 | NCBI WGS metagenome assembly WLWD01 (sample SAMN12718690, study PRJNA576275) | sponge metagenome | isolation source: marine sponge | host: Mycale hentscheli | place: New Zealand: South Island, Marlborough, Capsize Point | collected 2014-11-01
TCATCATCATCACCATCATCATCATCACCACCATCATCATCACCATCATCATCATCATCATCATCATCATCATCATCATCATCATCATCATCACCATCATCATCATCATCATCACCATCATCATCATCATCATCATCATCATCACCATAATCATCACCACCATCATCATCACCACCATCATCATCATCATCACCATCACCATCATCATCACCACCATCATCATCACCACCATCATCAATCCACACATCATCATCATCATGCATCCCCCCGCCATCAAACCATCATCATCACTCATCATCACAATCACTCAATCATCATCATCACCATCATCATCACCATCATCATCATCACCACCATCATCATCACCATCATCATCATCATCATCACTATCATCATCATCACTATCATCATCATCACTATCATCATCACCACCACCATCACTATCATCATCACCATCATCATCATCACCACCACCATCATCATCATCATCACCATCATCCTCATCATCATCATCATCATCATCATCATCTTCATCATGAAGGAAGAGAAAGCAATCAGTATAAAGAGTAATTCTAACAGTATCATCATCATCATCACTATCATCACCATCATCATCATCATCATCATCATCATCATCATCATCACCATCACCATCATCATCATCACCATCATCATCATCATCATCATCATCACCATCATCATCATCATCATCATCATCATCATCATCATCATCATCATCATCATCATCATCATCACAATCATCATCACCATAATCATCAACATTATCACCATCATCACCATCATCATCATCACTCATACCATTTGTTTATCACACACAGCCACAAGTCTTTATAATATATTTGAAGTTCTTGCCAAAATATTACATATCTATACCATAGAGACTATTATAAAATAATTAAATGCCACTTATCCACTTTTATTTCTGTGCTTTATCTTTTGTCTTGTATATCTGAGGACCTTGTACCCAACGTGTATATATTGAATTAGGAAAGATCGTCAAGTAAAATAAAGCCTTGATACACTTCCTTAATAGAGTTTTACCTGTAATGACCACCTGATGTCACTATAATTTTATTTGGGTTGTTTTAAATAAATTCTCACTAATAATGTTTATACATTACATTTTGAAGGGGAAAAAAAACAAAAACAAAAAACTATACATGATCAACAAGTGAAGGTTCAACAATAGAAGATGACTTGAGAACAGATCTTCACTCTTCCATGATGGCACACATTCTCTACATCACATACAACACAATCTATAAGTTTTGTTGCAAGCACAGAAATATCAGATTTTCTTTCCACAAGCAGTTATACCCAGCCTAGCCATAGATAAGTATTGCTAGATATTTTAGGGGAAAATATAGGCTACTGGAAGCAACGAGAAATGTTAGAAATATTAGCAACTTTTTAAACATATTAATTTTGTTTGAGACTTAGCTAGCTGGTTTGCTGAGCTTTTCATTTTTCCTTAAACAAAGTGTAGAAATTCAAAATTTAGAATATGTTTAACCAGGGTCAGGGTTACGCATTCAATATATAATGATAATGTTATCTTGACTTCTTGCTGAAATCTGTTATTTATTTGCATACTTACTGTCCCTTTACCAGATATGAACATAACTATACAAATCTGGTAAGAATAAGCCGGTTAACTAAATAGAAAGTATCTGTATCATTGCTTGGGCTCATAGACAGTGTGTGTGTGTGTGTGTGTGTGTGTGTGTGTGTGTGTGTGTGTGTGTGTGTGTGTGCGTGCGTGCATGTCGTGACTTTAACACATTTAGCTGCATTTAACTTACCACATCAAACATATCAGTTAGGCCCATTGTCAGCAAGTACTTCACCTACACAAACATGAACACATACACATGCCACATAAATGCATACATATCTCCACAGGCACACGTGTAATGGGTAAAAAGTGGCATGTAACAAGATCTGTTAGACTGCACTGTTACTACAGTGTGATTTAGGAAAACAGGACCAGAGAGAAGTGAAACTACTGCCAAAGAGCGAACATGACGTATCGTGATTTTATTATCCAGCCTCTACTTTTATTTAACTTCTAATGGGATCCAAGGTGTTTGAAGTTACAGAAGGAACTGTGATAGAACAACTGCAGCGATGAGTGAAACTAAGAGAACTGATTTTATTCAACAGACACTTATTAAGCATTTGTCAAAAAAAATCCAATTATTTTTAAATACTAATGAATTTTGTAAATATCACAGGTTCTAGCTGTTTGTTTTTTTAATATCGAATCCTCATGAATGTTGCACAACAAATTTTAAATTTAAAGGTATGTTTGGTAAGGGTCAACAAATGCACCATTTCAATCTTACAGCCCTGCCTAGAAAAGTAATATGGTATTGCTAGCTTGTAAAGAGAGCTAGCCAGGCAACCACTGCTTTGATCATCAGCTCAAGGACAAAATATCAATGCTAAATAAACAGCTAATAGCACTGCAATTCTAATACATGTTAGGATGTTGGCAAACTATTAGCAACTAATAGCATGGTTAGTCGTATGATGCATCACCTCATTCTAATTACCTTACTCATGCTATTAATCCCGACTACCTTAGTTACTTATGTTCAATACAAACTCACATAATTATTCTATTTCACCTCTTGCTGTCACTGAGATTAAGGTTGGGCGATATTGGGGTATATTGTATCACGATATTTTGGCAGGACAATATTGTGATATGACTATATATTGAATATTTTTTATATTATTAATTATTTAGGAAAAAAATTAACAGCAAGAATTTTTAATGATGATATCTAATGACAAGCCAAACTGTGAAAATTTAAATGATGAGGGGAAAAAAAAAAATTTACTGAAACTTTGAAGGATGGGAAAAGAAAATATTGAAACTTTGAAATGGAAAAGAAAATATTGAAACTTTGAATTATGAGGAAAAAATGGAGAATTATGGGTCCTATTACAAGTTTTTCGAAAGAAAGGTTAGCATCTCCCTGTACTCTATCCACTGACTCTGCAAGTGACAGTTCATCAGCAGGCCTCTTCCTTGAAGTTGACACTCCTAGTGTTGCTAGCGATTCTTTCATCATAGCCTCCTTTAAATTCAAGTGAAGATTGCTATGGGTAGTGCGCAAATGTGCAAGCAAGTTACTAGTGTTCCCATTCTCGGTTGCCACTCTTCGATAACAAGTGCGACAAATTGCAGTCCCCTTCTGAAACTCTCCATCCTTTTTTTCCAAGCCAAAATAGTTCCACACTTGACTCTTGCTTCCAGGCGTCTTGTGTAGCTCCGGTACTCTCGTCGCAGGGTCTGCCGTACTTACTTCTTGCAAGAGAACAAAAATACAGCGGCTCGACTATTGCGTGCGCGTCACTTCCCGCGCATTATGCGCGCGCAGGTAAGTTCGGCGGTTTTTCTAGATTTTCAATATTTCAATATTGCTAGCCAACACGATACCGCCAGACGGTTATTGACAGATACCGCGATCATGACTATATACCGGTATATCGCCCAACCTTAACTGAGATCACAACAAATCTCTTCATCAAGATCACAGATTCCTACATGATTACACATACAAAGTATACCTATAACACTGGATACATTTCTATAATATTACAGGGCTTCAAGGATATAGACTCTGCTCTATACCATATTCTAATTAAAGCACCACTCTAATAGTAGCACCATTTCGCGGTAATATTTTCTTCCTAGTTCTATTACAAACTAAACTGAATTTGGAATTGTTCTGTGGTGCTTAGCCAAATATGTACGGACTCATGGCATACATAGATTTGTGGGACTATCTTCTACCTCTATCTGGGCTGAAACTACTGCTTTTTGTGAAAGGGAAGCAGAGAAGATGAAATTCAGTGCTGGTCCTCCAAAATTGTCATCACTGCACGAAGATGTGACAATGTACTGATCACTTGCCGAGGTCACAGGTCCAACTCCATCCTAATTGCTAAGCTCAGACCTAATTTTAGAACCAGCTCAAACCAACAATTAATGTTCTGTTCTAATAATAGACTATTTCAGAATCTGAATTATTTTGGTGCTGTAATTAGAATAACTATGATACTACATTCTATCAGTACATCAGTGTCATGATTTTGCAAACCATTATTTAGAAGCATAGGGTGTACATTTTCTGACATTCACATGCACAGATATATTTAGGCGAACTTGTAATCATAAAGCTTCTGTTCTCATCAAGTTGAAATCAGCTAAATATGCAATGTGCAGGTGGCTGATAACCCCACCATATGGTAAGCCCAAATCTGACTTAGGTTGCTATTACCAAACAACACTTGTATGAATACCTTCACTTACGTCGACGAGACATCTTTAGACTGATTAGACTAAACATTTCTTCTGTTTCTGCCCTCTACACAGCCAAAGCCAAGAATAAAATTACTTTTGGTAAAGGGATAACGCTTAACTTTAAATGGTAAAGGGCATCTTTATCCTAAATCCCTAGATACTTGATGGGGTAAAGGGTTTTTGATACAAAAACAAAGGGTTTTTGTCCTAAAAAGAGTGTCTATATTATTGGATCGTTGATGTAAGTGGCGGCAGAGAGCGAGATTCTACAAAATGAAAACGCGGACACACAACAAGACATTGATTGAGCTAGCTTGAGATATGGATACTTTGTGTGAAGGTAGATAACCAATTTTATAGATAGCGATAAGCTTGAGAGCACTTGGTGTGATATTGGTTGATAATCAGAACTTCAATAACATCTTTATCTGATGATAACTGCAGTGTTCCTTTTATATGTGATCTCTTCAACTTTAGCCCCACCAGGGATTGATACAGGATTTTTATTTGAGGGGTAAAGCTTTAAGTATGGAAATGAGACATTTAGTACAGTTAAACTGACCTACCAATTGGATAAACGTTGATCTTTTTTCTTTTCTTTTTTCATATTCAAGTAGTCATTTTTTTCGGGCTTTGATTTTTTTAATCTCCCAACTCATTCTATTGTGTATTGTAATAACTTGTGGAGTATGATATTGTGAAAAGGTTTCATGGCTAGTATTGAGTACTGCATATTCTCTGACTTCACTTTTTTTTTTTTTTTTTGCTTTTGTCTTATTTCATGTATTTTCAGCACAGAAGCTACTACTACTACCACCAACACAAACAACCCACTAAAAGGGGCCGCTGTAAGACTCACTCCCATTGTCAGCTGCTGGTAAAGGAACAGCACTCATTGAGTGAGCCAGGGAGGAAAGAACAACACAAGACAACTCAGGTAATAATAATGAGAAATTTCACAAAGAGAAAGTAAAGGTGCCAATTTGGAAGCATAGCAATTAGAGTTGATGGGCATGATAAAACAGGCGAGAGTGTTACATGTAGGTCACACATAAGCATCATCGGGAATTTACATATTGGCAGGGTTTCATACTGGATTTTTTGCTGAGGGGAGACTTCAAGTATGCTAAGCCACACTCATTTTTGTACTTGGATAGGTGAAGACGAGAACTCGGTGTGTACATTGTGTTGTAATGACTGCTAGAGGGTACTGTTGTGTATGTATTCTATGGCTAGTACTGAGTACAGCATATTTTAAGAAAGAGTGTGATTATGATTATTTTTCTTGAGGGGGGTGGGAGGGGGAGAGACTTTCACTTAGAGAATATTCTTCCTTCCCCAGCTCCCTGTATGCCTATACAAAACTCTTGTATTCGGAGGTTCTAATCCACATACATTTCATACAGTTGGTTAATTTTTGATAATACAGGTCATTATATGTGACCGTCTACAGGAAAATCAGGCACAACATGGCGTGTGTAAATGTCAGGGAAAAGGTTGGTCGAATTCTTAAAATTGCATTAAATAAGCTAACGGAAGGGAACGGTTATGTAGAATGTATTGAGAACCACTTAAGCTATGACTATAACACTTGGAAACTCAATATCTAGATGCTGACGACTCAGTGCAAAAAAAAAAAATTATTATTATTATTTTATTTTTTTTATGGAGGCCACATTGGGCGTGATTTTTCTGTAGACAGTCGCATATAGAGAAGTGTTGTACCCACTGGACCAGTAGTGATGTGGTTGTTCTGCAGCATATAGAGAAGTGTTGTACCCACTGGACCAGTAGTGATGTGGTTGTTCTGCAGCTTTGTTAGACGCTCGCGTATAGCACACAGTATGAATGTTTAGCTTCATATTCATAGTCCAGTGATGAACAATCAAGTAGACTAATTGTATACAACAATTTAGTGTTTCATGTTCACTGCAGGCCACCAGGTTTTTGTCCAGTGTTGCCTCACGATGTACATCGCCCAAGGTGACAGTAAAAATGCTACCCAGTGTTTTGAGAAGGTTCTGGCAGCTAAGCCTAGCAACTATGAAATATTTAGGAGTACTTGAAGAAAGTGACAGACCAGTTCCCAGATGATATGGAGACTTAGATAGAACTGGGCAGTATCCTGGAACAGGGGGATTTAAAGGTGGGTGTGGTTAATGCATTAGTATCCTGGAACAAGGAGATTTAATGATGGGTGTGGTCAATGCATTAGTATCCTGGAACAGGGAGATTTAATGGTGGGTGTGGTCAATGCATTAGTATCCTGGAACAGGGGGATTTAATGGTGGGTGTGGTCAATCATTAGTATCCTGGAACAGGGGGATTTAATGGTAGGTGTGGTCAATGCAATATAGAACTGGGCAGTGTCCTGGAGCAGGGGAATGTATAGGTAGGTGTGGTAAGTCATTTGTTTAGCTCCAGTCCATAGTTGGTGGTCATATATGGCGGGTAAACCAACCAACCATATAATATGAAATTTTGCTCAGCATCTCATGAGAACTGAATTGTAACCATGTGTTGGGTTTACTTTGATAGAGCATTTTTGCAATAATGTTTCTTTATAACTTACTGCTGATGAATGCTACTATTCAATAGTGGCTATTAATTCAAGAGTTGTTATTAATGATGACCAAGTAGACTATAGAGTACATGGATTTACTCCTACATTTGGAAGTCCTATAGTGGTCTAATCCACTATGTGGAATCAGTAACATTTGTCTGCAGCTACTATTCAAGAGTGGCTGACGTTTTATTAAGTCTCTCGAGCTGGGAGGTTAAGTATTGAAGGCAACGTCTAACTGCAAGAATATGGTACTTGGTAATGTATTTGGAACTGATTATATAATAATTAGGCACTGTCACCGAGGGCACTACTGTGTAGGGTCCTGAAGTGCCAGGGTTGTGGCATCCCAAGTGAAACAAGGGTACTACTAATGACGCCTGAGGGACCCTAAACACAGTAGTTCCCAACGGACGCACAGTGTTTAACTAATTTAGAAAATAGCAACGGTAGTCATTGCTAATACCCTGAGAGGCAGGGCACTACATGTAGTAGCCCTCTACCAGGGCACTACATATGTGACCGTCTACAGGAAAATCGGGCACAACGCGGCCCCGACAAAAACATTTTTTTGTTTGCACTTACACACTCCTCGGCATCCAGATATTAAGCTCTCCAAGTTTTATCGTCGTAGCTTTAGCATTCCCGCTATATATTACCTAACCGTTCCCTTCGTTAGGTTTATTTTATAAAATTTTAAGAACTAAATCTATCTTTTCGCAACGTCTACGCATGCTGCGTTGTGCCCGATTTTCCCATAGACAGTCACATATAGTGCCCTCATCTGGAGGCACTATGTGATTCAGAGCCCTGCTAAGTAATACAAAAACTGGAGCTTTTTTTAAATAAATAATAAAAATAATGACAACCAATTCTGAACAACGTAAGCAGAATACTGCATATTTAGTTGTTATTTACGATCTTCACAAACATCTAAAATTGGAGTAGCAAAATGGTACAAAAAGCACTTGACTCAAGTTTTTGTTGACGTTCTTGTTGTTTAGCTGTTGATGCATACTATAAGTCATCACACATTCTGACAGATAAAGTGGAAGCTGATATTCCTCCAGAGATACTCAACGGTAGTGGTGCTCTCTATTTCAAACTGGGAAAGCTTGATCGTGCCATGGTTAGATGTGTGTATGCGCGCGGGTTTGTATGTACGTGGATATGGTGTTTTTCGCATGTTTTGCTTGGGGAAGATGTAGTTTAGTGTAGTGGACCTGGCACTTGTAGTGCATATTGTGCGCGGTATTGTTATTGCTATTAAATCTGATCTAGTATATTATTATTCAATTATTTATAACTTCTTGGGTGGGGGGAAGCTAGAACCTTGAGGGGGAAATCCCAGTTCCCCCTCCTCCTCTGTATGAAACTTTTTTTTTTCTTTTTTTTTTTTCATCTATCTCTTTCTTACTCTCCCTTCTTTCTCCCTTCTTGTTGGACTTTTCTTTGTGTGTACGTCTGTATGATATGCATAGTAGTCCGGTAATGTCGTCAAATGTCCACGGGCATATTACAAGGCCCTAACAATTCAAAAGCGTCCTATTCATGTTCAATTCACTCACATTAGCCTGATTCATATGTTTGACGGCATCTGGGGGGTGCGGGGGGCGAAGCCTCCCGAGCATATTGGGGGATATTGGGGCAAAGCCCCCCTAAATTGGGTGTGTCGGTCATGTGACTATAACCACAACGGGCTAGGGCTACTTTTCAACCACAGGGAGGGGTTCCCTAGCAGAGAAAGTTTTAAATTTCATAATTTTTTTATTTTGGCATGGACATCCCAAGGGACTTCTCTATCATCCTAGTCCCATGGGACAATTGACGGCGTTACTGTACAACACTCACTATTAGTTTGCATTAGCAGATATTCATAGGTTGTTGTTGTTTTTTGTTTTTGTTCGTTTTGTTTTGTTGTTGTTAATTTTTACAGTACATTTTTCATACACTAGGTTATTTGCTATTGTGATGTCATTATTATTTAAATTGTTTTATTTAGCTGATCATTATTCTGTGCAAACTTTGCAAAAATATATTAGCATGACCCTAAGTCAGAGTGTGAGTCTAGGGCACACATAAAAGCAGCTGCTGTGGTTTACTGGTTAACCTCTGTGGTTTTGTTTGGGTAGCTAGCACATGTTGAATTACAACATGTGATGGGGACACATTGTTGTCACACCTCTTGCATGGGGTAGACTAAAATAGTACTCCAGCAGTGGTTTAGTTTGTTTCATGTACATATGCCTTTGGGTCTCTTTTCATAAGTACTTGAGGACATCCTTGGAAGGTTTCCCTCCCCCAAAATACCTGACTTGGCTACATATCATAGCTTTACATTTACCGGCATAAAATTGTAGCTTACTAAGCAGGGTAAACATGGGGGGCGGGGGGGGGGGGCTGGAAGGAGGTTTCAATTCTCGTGATGTGTGATGTTTGCTATTCTCTTTAATTGTGTGTGTGTGTGTCAGGCTGTTTATAAGTTGGCTTGGTTAACCTATGTGGTTTTGTTTTTGTGCTTGTTGTTGTGTTTTGAATTGCAAGCATGTGTATGCTAGAGTACACAGGTTGTTTCACACTAAAATAGATTTCCTTCAAGTCTGTACTAACCCTCAGTGTGGCTGCACACTGAGGGTTATAGTTGTCCACTGGGTCTGTCTGTCTGTCTGCCAACAACACTTCTCCGAAATGGGAGCCATTCAGACATCAAAAGTGGCATCAAACTGCACCAATACACAAAGCATTCCCCCTAAAGAATGAAATGTGTAATGGTATACGTACGGTATGGTTCATCCTCAATTCCGGGGACTCCACTGTTCGTCATTGCAAAAAGTTAGACGACAGTCATGTGCTAGCAAAAATTACTGCTGAGGTCTCCTTATTGCAAACGGTCAGTTACAGGTTTATGAAGTGGTCAGTAAGTGTATATAGCTTCAGTGAGTTTAAAATTACCAGCCTCATGATGCAGCTGTGTGCCATGTGATGAAACAAGCTATATAATGACCTAAGCAAAATATTTTGTGCTCTGAACATGTATTTTTGCCATTTAGCTAGGATTCACAACTAGATGCTCTAGTATTCTTACTCTGTTTTGCTAGTTAATAAATTAATCCCCTTCCCTTTTTTCTGCTGTTTTTATGTTTGTCCTTATCTTTCATTATTCCTTCCTTCTTCTGTCACTGAGTCTAGAGTAAGCATTGTTTAGTTTTTATGCTTTTATCTTAATACACATGATGTGGTTGTGTTGATGTAGTTTAGATGTAATTTGCTATGGTTTGGGTGTGGAGAGTGGGTGTGGCTAATATCCTGGAAGTAGTTTTTAAGCCTTGGATGTAAGCTGGCTTTGTGCTCTTAGATAAGTTAATAGAATGGTTTTGCACAGCTAGCGCTGAGGTTCGCACCTTTGTTGCTCTAGTTTCTGCTAAATAAAGTTTGAAATTATATCATATTGCAGCAGTCAATTGAAATATACTAGGTAAGGGTTCTTAGCATACAGCTTTGCACCATTGTGAGCTTTGTGTGTGGGAAAGGGGGAGAGGGTGTGACATACATTTCAAAAGTTATACTTGTAAGCTGATTAGCTTAATACAATTATAGTCAATTTATAGAAGATGTGGTTAGATGTCTCTTTAAGGCCCTTTTTGCAAATGACAAACCGGTTTTATTACCTTCCTAACATAATTCTAATTCATTTCCATGGTAACTCGTTCCCTTCCTCCCCCCCCCCCTTATCCCTGAAATGTTGGCTCACATACACACTATCACTTGGGGACCTTGGAGAGATTGATTCTAGAAATAGTCGATATGTATTCTGGTTTAATGTTTTTCTGGATTGTTTGTTTTGTGCGGCTTAATTAGATGCATCATGTAGAGTCTCTCTTCATGACCACCTATCCTTGCCCATACAAATTTTTATCATGTTGCGCACTCAGCTAGTCCCATAGGAACAATAGTATTTGAACTATCCCAATATTTTACCATGTCACGTCCCCTTCGGCTCTCCAAGTGTTATCGCGTCCCCTTTAGCATACCTGTCGGGTTACTATGGGCACATGATAAATAAGTTACACTTTGAATACGGCAAAGTAACATTCCCTACTCTCTTCTCGTACCTCCTTCTCTTGTATCCTCCTTCCTAGAAATATTTAAGTCTTACAACATCACCGCCTGGTTGGACACCATGCTTATTCACGTTTCAGAAGACAACCTCATCGGCACCTAAAAACTGTTAAATAACCTCTTCTTTGTCTCCTCATGCCTGCGGCACTCGTGCCAATACTACCAAGACTTGTGATACTATGCCGTATTCAAAGTATAACCTATATTTATTATGTGCCTGATAACTGTTGCCACATAGAAAATGCACTAAAGTAAGCAGGATGAGGCCTAGGATAATATTTTCCCATATCACCTGTGTTCACAGTTATCATGTGGGGTTATTACGTCCCTCTAGGTTACAAACTTGTTTACAGTGTTTACAATGCCGTAGCAATAGTAACTATGGCATCAACACATGAGCAGTACATAATAAATTTATTATCCATTGGATACTGAAGAATATCATTCGTCTGATTGGCAGTATTTACACTCGTGCCTGCGGTACTCGTGTAAATACTAACCAACAAACTCATGATATTTTCCAATATCAAATGAATAATACATACGTATTGTTTTCTGTATGCATCCTTTAACCCTTTGCGTACGATCGTCACGAATTCGTGACCGCCGTAACTTAACGCGCGCGTACGATGGTCACGAATCTGTGACACACCGGGTGCGTCAAGAGAATACGGCTGTCACAAATTCGTGACAAGCTCTTTTTTGCTCTGTTATTACAGTTACAGAGCGCGTAGCGCGCTAAAACTTTCAGTAGCTTACATAGTATACATTTTGCAATCTCTATTCTACTAAATAAGTCTTATAAAATAAGTATAACTTATATCAAGTGCACCAACTAAATAAAAAAAAATTTTTTCCTACACTTTGTGTCTAGCTATTTTCAAATAGAACATCTACTAAGAAGTAAAGGCCTAAAGTAGCTAGAAATAAGCAAACTAAAACTAGAACTTACACTTGGGTGTGATTTCTCCCTTCATAAATATAAGCTAAAAAAATAGCTAACAAACTATGGCCTCCTCGATAATTCCAACTAAGTTTGTATTCAAAACAACTCTATAAACTATAAACTAACGAATTACCATAGCTACAACGCTAGAGGCAGATTATTTGAGGCCTAACACAAAAGAAACACTTGCCCGTTTTCTTTTTCCACGTGTCGAACTCCAACTGGTAAAACGTCGTCTCAGGCAACTAATTTGTTTCACGGCATGCGCATATTTAATTACATAATTGCTCGCCAGCGTTCGTCTGCAAAGGGTTAATATACTAAGCCATGAAATTTTTTTAGACGAATATTTTGTGTGTGTATGAGTGGGCATGCATTTTTGATGTATGCATTTAAATCCTCTTTTCATGATCACCTATCCTCGAGTTTACTCAAGTTTGTATATTTTTTTCTCTATGCATCCCTTAGTATTAAACACGCATAATTTTATCGCATGAAGTAAGTACTATTATTTATTATGGCGTTGCTGTTTTTGCATTTTTTGTATTCGGTTTGTTTGATAGTGCAGTAATAAATAATTAGTGGCATTAATTGTACAGCACATCTTGCAATTTAATTAGGAGGTCATATCACAAGTAGTAGGGTGAATTGCATGGCCAATTGCTATATTTAACATAATGAGTGCTATTGTGGTCGTTACGATTTGTTTTATTTGATATCAAATGAGTCTTGTCCCTGGCGATAGAATGCTGGTATCAAGTATATGTAAAATAAAATTTTAATGAAAACTGAAAAGTTTTGATTGAGAAAGTTCCATATACTTGCCTCATGAAATTTCTCAATCAAGACGGGTCTGAGAAAAAGGAAAGGAGAATAAACGGAAAACAACAACAAAACAATACAAAAAAACTTCAGGTCGTTTGATTGAGAAAGTTCCAACATTTACTAGGATGCTAGACAACAATTAAATTATTGATATGTAGTGGAACTCCATGAATGTCTATCCATATCGCCTCTCATTGTGTTATGTAGTATGAGTGACTGTATGTATCTGTGTTTGTTTGTAGGTATGTCTCAGTGTGCTTAACACATGGCATGGCAAACCAGAGGAAATATAGAATGCTCAGACATCATGTTTTCTACAGGGTAAGAATTACATATGCTGGGTAAGATTGACAGTGTGTGAGATTTAAATCAGCGACTAAGGTGCGGAGTAGCATGTCTGGAGATATGGTGATGCAGTTGGCAGTTAGTAGAACACAGGGATAATAGTAGGCCCCAGTAGACCCACGTTTTATATGTAGCTCAGGACCACTGCTACAGAATTAGAGCTCCACTCCTATCATTATTAACAATTTGTCAAAAAGGAGTCAGTCTTAGACGTCCTTGTTGACTGGTAGTACTTGTGACTGA
>WLWD01005475.1_pt1 | contig 13361 bp, 8 predicted proteins | sample 6712731 | NCBI WGS metagenome assembly WLWD01 (sample SAMN12718690, study PRJNA576275) | sponge metagenome | isolation source: marine sponge | host: Mycale hentscheli | place: New Zealand: South Island, Marlborough, Capsize Point | collected 2014-11-01
GCATAACTATTGGACTATCATTAACAGTCGAAGTCAATTACTTCTTATTGATGCAATATCATAATCATACCTTGCTTGTTAATATCTGTGAATGTTTCAATTGGGAAGATATCTAAAATAAGTGAATATTTTTTTTGCTATCGAAAAAATTATATAACAATAATAGCTAATATTTTTCCTACTCTTACAAACCTTTTTATTGCCACTGTGTTCAGCAAACCAGAAAGAAAAAATTACTGATAAATAATATATGTTGATTATCATGAAATCTTACTGTGATGGTTGATCCTTAACTTTGCCTGAATTAAAAAATGGCAATTGTTATGTGATAATATAACATGAACTTCTGCTTACTTTTCCTCTTCATTGTGAGCGTAAATACTATTATTATTATGACATGAATAATGATGGTCAGAAGACATGTCACAGCAACACTCAGTATTGTTGATAATGAAGGGCTAGAACATGTATTTAGTACTTCATTTTTGTACCATTCAGACATACTCAGAGAATCCTGGACATCAGACTGAAATGTACAATTGACTGGATCAAAATTATCATTGATATTTAGTGCAGCATCTAAAAATTAAAAAAAATGCAAGTGTTTCGCAATAAAAATTAGAAACATAATAAACTTGTTCATATTTACTACAAAATAAATACTTTCATTGTATTTAGTTTAAACTAGTATGTGGGGGTCAGGTAGATAGGCTGCCACCAGAGAATCAGCAGCGCACCGGCAAGGTTGGAGAGAGGTTAATCGCTCGCCTCACAGTGGCCCAAATTACACACGTTAGTTAGGCTACGTTTATGTAATTGAGAAAACTGAAATCTGACAAAACCGGAAGTGCGGCTAGACTTTATAGTCCTTGGTCCAGCCACACCCACATCATGACATGACACAAAATAAGTTACACACACAAATTGCACACGGCACTATACCTATTCACGGCTCACAAAACTCAATGATTAAATGACACACACACACACATAAATGTTCTGAGTTCATTTCTCGTCTTTCTCTTCTCTCTTCTTCTTTTCCTTCTTCTTTGGCTTCACTTCCGTCTCTGGGCTGGCTGGCCCCACATAGTATATTCTAATTCAATGTATTTCTTGCACATTATAATTGCAAATTTTTTTGCAAGTATTGTGAATAAAAGAGGAGAGAGTTGAATATTACTTCAGTAAAAGTTGCTCCCAATTTTCCCTCACTAGAGTTCTTGGAAGTCTTTTGTATATATGTCAAACTCAAAAATTTCTCTAAGGTTGATTATCAAACATAAAAACTGTCCAAAATACAAATTGAAAGTCATTTTTATACAACAGTAAAATTATAATGAATGTTTGATATGATTGGTTAATAAAAAAATGCACTGTCTATAGTTACCAGTGTGATTCTACAGTTACCAGATAATGATGCCATAGCTACAGATATGCATGTTGATAAGTTGATAAGATACTCAATACTGCTACCCAATACTACTGTAATAACTACTCGCATAGCGAAATGAAATCAGTATATATTACGAGAAAAGTACATTTTGTTACAATAATTAGTATTTAAATATTCAAATAACTTACTGGTAGTTGATGTTGAATATAGTGTCTCATCACTAAAGTTTATTCCCCAAGTTCTGTCAATGCATTGTATAATCTTATTATTATATGATAAATGTGCAGTCATTTGGTTTGTTGTAATGTTGTAGTATAGTACTGTAGACGTTTTTATCAGTTGACATTCTAAATAAATATAAAATTATTCAGCCATTAAAGGTCATGAGTAGTGTAATTATTATTAAAAATATGAAAAAATACACATTCAATATTTAAACTCCAGTAGATATTATTTGAGTAATCTCAACACCAAAAACTAGTGTTTATTAAAAAAATAATAGCAAAAAAAAAAAAAAAATATATATATATATATAATATATATAATTACATTTGTATGTGTTTTGAAACTTACCTAATACAAAAGTAGAATATATCCTGTGTGGGCAGTCATTGAGAGCTATAGTGATGTTGTGTACTGTACTGTTATCAGTGTTGTGGATGATGAGATCTTCCTGTGTGTAGGATTCAGGAGGATAAACTGTTATCATGTATCTTGAAGTATTGTAGTAGGATGGTGTCCATGTTACTCTATAACTGGAGGAACCTCTTGTAGTTGGGGTTAAAATAATTTCGGTTAGCTCCACACTGGATTCTATAAATTATTAATATTCAATTTAAAAATTACAACCATTATGATGATAGCTTTTATCAGAACATTATAATGAATCCAGTAGTTAATATAGGATTTTCCCAGTATTGTACCATAGAAATAGTTACCATTACACTCTATTATTAACAGGCACACTCTCTGTGTTGTAGCACACTCACTGTGTTAAGTGTTATGACAAGTGGAATATTTCACACTTCATTTAAGCCCTCTTATAGCTAACTATTATTAACTTTAATCTCACTGTCTCTCAGGCTTTATTTATACATAATGACATAATGAAAACGATAATTGGCTGTGAAAAACAAGACTGTGATGCAAGTTGAATTATTATTATTCTGAGTTATAAAGAAGGAAGATGAAATTTTATTTGATATTTTTTCTGATTCATTTTACTTACTATCGAGTGGGTAATAAGTGAGGATGTCATCATTGCATTCTATAGTGGCAGAAAGTGTAGCTTCAATAGTCAGGCTGGTCAGAGTGAAGGATGAATTACCATGAATTACTTGAGCTCTTACAACAGTATTATCTAGTCTAGCAGATTTCATCCTCTCTTCTGGAAAAAACACTACATGGAAACTTAAAACTGGAGAACTGTGGCTACTACTGATACTAGTGACTGTCCATGATGTGAATGGTGATTGTTGGGAGCATACAAACTCAGCTACATCAGAGTAACACAGAGTCCTAGTCCTGTTTACTTGGTACAGATCAGCAAAACTATTACTACAAAGAAACATCACAGCAAGCCAAAGCCGGAACATGTCTAGTAACATGATATGCTCAATAGAATCTTTAAGCTAACAATTTTTAAAAAGCATCGATTTGAAACACAAACTTCCTACTTGAAATATTTCATTCAGGAAGTGGGAAAAAAGATATGCTTACAGTACTATTGACCAAGTTGAGCAACACAAACAATATGTAGCTATTAGAAGAGAATTTAAAAATATTTCAGGTTATAGAATCATTTTAGTATGAAATAATTAAAGGTAATTATGACTGAACAACCTATAGAAAATGAATATATTCAATCAGCTTTGTGATCATTGAAACTTATTGAAAACCAATTTGAGGGATGTTTTTAAATAATTTATTAGTGTGATGGTAGTTTCAATTAAAATGAATCATTTCCTGTTTGCACTAATTGCTAATTAGTTATAGTAAGTAAATAAAAGATGTATTGAAAGTGATAAACTAGCTTCCATTACACTTATCAACTGTAATACTAAAATGAAAGTAAAATTATTGTATTAAAAATAGATTCTGTATGGAATGTCTTTGAGTTTTATAGTGGAAAAATCCACTATAACTGGTTAGTATAATTTCAGATTCTAAACATACTGAACTCTACCGATTCAGAGATAATTCCCACATTAATAATACATATTAATTTTATAGTGGCTGATTGCATCATGCTGAAACCTATATAATGGTTACATCATCTAAAAGATTTCATAGTGCATAAAAATATACTACAACTATCAAATTGTAACTTCTGTACAAGTCATACATTATTATACTCACATATTTAATTAACCTCAATTTTGTAAATATACCTAAGTGTACATATTTAACTGACATACAGATACCATGCAGACATTTTGGCAAATAACTTCTTTATGACATAAAGATCCAGTTTTTATAAAGCCAAAATTAATGTTTCATTTTTGCTAATAAAGATTTGAAGTATTTATGACTTCATAATGCATTTAATTGAACGCTTTAAGATTTTTTCACATATAACATACATTTTAATTTTTTTTTCATCCTAAATTGCAAAATAAATATGATGATTTACTTTGGCTAACAACACAGCATTATTTCTTACTATAAAGCTGTACTTAGTTTCTAACAATATTACACACCATAGTATTTGAGTTCAACGATAACAAACAGTTGTGGTGAAATATAATTATACTTAAATTAGAATTGTGTATTTATCCACATTCACTAATCACAAAAGTACGCAAACTTATAAATCAGGAATTACTTTAAATTGCACATTGCTAATAGTTTTTTGTAGTACTACAAAATAACCCTTGTTTTTTTTTGAGTAATACCAAATATATTCCAACAGAAAATCTTTTTTGCATGTTTAATTGTTTGAGTGATTGTGTAATTCATTTTCATATGCAAATTTGTTTAATTGGGAACATATGAATGGTGAAATATTGGTTTTTCCTGTACTTTCAGTACAGGGCAACTATTCTGTACACTTTCCAACACTTTCCATACACTGCTTTGCACGACTTAAGGACATGTGCAGGAAAGCATACAGGAAATTAATGTGCCTTGTACTGACTTCAGAATATGAGATTTCTTGGTAAATTCATAGGTCCTTTCAGCTAGTCTGCTATTTTCCTATAGCAGGAAATTCAGCTTTATATAATAATGTAAATATTCAGCTAATATTACATATTTTATATGATGACTAACTGTATACTGATATTAGTAACAGCTACTACTATGAACAAATACAGCAGTATTGCTTATAACTATATCATATTATGTGAAACAATAGTAGCCATAGTAATTCTTCAGGGATTACTTCTAAAATTATGTAAAATAATTCTGGAATTGTAAATTGTGTAAAACCATAGAGGATAATAAGGAAGCATTAATATTAAGTATTACTTCTGTAAAAACTTATAACATTTTAGTCTTTAATTTTACTTTACTATAGAGGCTCAAAATATAGTTCTCACAAAGCATATGTAGCAAACTATGACCATAGCAGTAATTTATCTGAGATGTTTGCTAGAATCATTATGTCACATGGAGTATAAAAAAAGTGCAAAAAATACATTCTACTATAGCATTACTATTAACAAGTACCACAGCCATAACATTGTCATGACAAAATACAATTATCCACATTTTAAGATAGGTGAAGGTTACTATAGGTAATTATAGCAATATTGACCCACTAACACAAGAGAATTTATACTCACTTATAAATTACCAACACAAATGCAGATATTATTAGCTATGCCTCCATAAATCTAAAACACTCCCTGAATACATTTTACATATCCAATTGAAGATTTGTATTTTACTGACATGCATGTTGGTTGAGGAAATTGGTTTACATATTGGATATACATTGTATAATTAGGTGGTTTCCCAAGTGGAACTATTTACAAGTAGGCACTTTATGAATGCACATTAAGTTCACTTAATGTGGTAATTTAGACCTCTATTATATCCTAAAGGCTCCTTGTATTGACTATCTCAATTGAAATCATGGAGATGCTTATCTGCAAGACATAACATCTATAATCTACCTTATATAAATTATGGTAAACAGTTCTTATCGCCGATCATATCACAGAACATCAAGGTTTAGTTTTTATAATGATAGTGTTGTGCTTACAATAACTTACAATTAAAATGCTTATACAGCCAATAAATGAATTTTATAGTTTTCAGTTTTTAATTAGTTCGTCTAAATAGCAACATGTAACTAATTTGTGATGGTTGTTTTACATAAAACGTATGCATAAGAATTTTTAATATTAGAAAAGCAATAATTGTTGTAGGCTAACTCATAGTGGAATTTATATGTTATTCTAGATAAAGTATTTACAAGAATTTTAAATAAACTTTATAATATTGCTGTATTCATTATACTAGTTATTGTTATGCCAACATTTTCGGCCTCTTCTCCTAAAGCTGAATGGTGTAGGGGGAAGGTGGGGTTGGGCAAAGAATAGAGTTGGGAGAGAGAGATATTATCCTGATGGCTTTACTGTTTGTTCACCTGATTTCAAACATGTCTACATTGCATTCACTATTATATTCTTAATAGCGAAGTCATTGACAAATACAATTAACTTTATGAATATGCTTGCACATGTGATCGTTTTTGTACTTATAACAGTACTGACCACAGGAGTGCATGTGATGGCAGAGATGCTTTCAATTAATATAGCTACACACTTCCACAGATGCATCATTACAGTCACCAAGGTAGGCAGAATGTTTGCACTTGTTGTAAAAAATATATATCAGAGCTTTCTCTCAGAATGAAAAAGTCTTTAAAGTCCCATCTCTTGCAATACAATTCCCAAAAATCTAAGTTTGCAATACATTGAGAAAGTTGGAATAAGCATAGTTTTGAAAAGCAACAACAATTCTAATATGGAATAAAGGATTTCTTACATGAAAATAATTGAATAATTAAAGTACAGTAAAGTCAACATGATATAATACATCTCAATCTGGCATTATATTGCCCATGTCACACAACATTTAATTTTTTATATACTCTGATTATAAGTATAGTTATGTAGCAGTAATACATAATAATTATAAGAGAGAGAATTGTTGATAATTTTGTACCTTAGGATAATAACCTTGATGAAATATGCAGTAGCTAGCTATATTTCAATAACTTCGGCAGAATCAATGTTAATATTATTATTACTTTTTTCTTCCATTTCCTTATAAATAGCAATGAAAAAATTGGATATTTTGCTTGTGGGGGGAGGGGGAGCATTATCGTGAATCAAAGAAAAAGTGTAACCATCTAAAAAAATTGCTAATTAGGTAAAATACTACTTTTGAAATTATTTTTAACACTTGTAGTGTTACATGCACCAGGGTTTTATACACGATATCTAAGGTAGGAGTAAATGGAGCCTGAATAAAAAGACCACATCTTGCAGGTTTATAGAATAAATTCTCAAACTCATAGAACGTATAGTGGAAGCAGTAAGACTATAGTTTTAAGAAATTCTTCAATTTTTTAATACTCATAACTGGTTTTATCAAAATTCTATCAAAAGTGAAGGTAAGACTTTACACTTAGATGAGAATCAATATAGGAAGGTTCAATGAAGGCAATGGGGAAGAAAAAAACGTAACTTGATATGGAGAAAATACCAATTTTAGTTTAGAAGGCATAAGTAAGCTAAAGAAAAAAATTTCTACAGAGGGAAACTTATGCTTGAAAAGATAATACACCTTTCTCCGTGTTGCTATGTATACAGAACTTTCATTAACTTTAAATGAGATATATGCTGTTGTATATATTTTTTTATTTTTGATACTTACTTGTCTGATCTTCCTACCTTTTTTTGTAGTAGTGACATGTTGTTTAAAATCTGTTTGAATTGCATGTGATGCTCTACCTAGTAATTTATTATGAAATTAATTTGTGTTCCACTTCCTGATTCAATGCTTTCAAAATGGAAAGCTAATATGATGCATTTTCTTAGTATTTAGAGTGATGTAAATTTACATATTCATTTTAGTTGATCATGTTAATCAACATGTACTGGATTTGGCTTTATTTGATCTGTCTTTGCAGCACATCCTTTGCTGATTTGTACCAAGTGAACAGGACTAGGACTCTGTGTTACTCTGATGTAGCTGAGTTTGTATGCTCCCAACAAGTACCATTCGTATCATGGACAGTCACTAGTATCAGTAGTGGCCACACATCTTCAGTTTTAAGTTTCCATGCAGTGTTTGCTTCAGAAGAGGGGATGAAATCTACTAGACTAGATAATACTGTTGTAAGAGCTCAACTAATTCATGGTAATTCGTCCTTCACTCTGACCAGCCTGACTATTGAAGCTACACTTTCTGCCACTACAGAATGCAATGATGACATCCTCACTTACCACCCACTCGATAGTAAGTAAAGTGATGATCAGAATAATAATATGAGAATACATCAAGTAGTAATCCACTTCATTAGGCATTTTCTCTCTTTCACAAGCTTCATTTTCAAACCAGCTATTATATCTTCTTATTTTGTACCATTTAACAAGGAGAGACAAGAGATCTAATGAATACCATAGGGTCGAGTATGAACTGGGAAATAGTCTACTTGTTATAAATCTATTATTTATGTTAGCCATACTTTAAGTAAGCATACTAATTACACAAGTAAAGACCACAAGTCTGCCTTTAAGAACTAGAGAAGTTCATATGATTCATTTTATTATACTTTGCACTAAAATAATATTCATATCAAGCTTAATAATTGTATTTTATAGTAGTTGAATATAGGGACCACTTCTAAAGCTATTGTGAGTAGCTTTACTTAGAGTAAAATTGGACTGATTGCGCAGTACATCATTCAACAATTCTGCACATTTACACAATATTAAATGGTTGTAGCTATAAACTTTTCTCTCGTCAGTGAATATTATTTTCCTAACATGGAATAAATGTTATTCAAAGTTTTAATATAATATTTTACTCTTAGAGTCCAGTGTGGAGATTTCAAAAATAATTTTAACACCAACTACGAACGGTTCTTCCAGTTATAGAGTTACATGGACACCATCCTACTACAATGCTTCAAGATACACAATAATAGTTTATCCTCCTGAATCCTACACACAGGAAGATCTCATCATCCACAACACTGATAACAGTACAGTACACAACATCACTATAGCACTCAAGGACTGCCCACACAGGATAAATTCTAAATTTGAATTGAGTGAGAAAAAATACGAAATAATTTATATATTTCAGTTATTGGATATAATTATCAAGATTTTACACTAGGTTCCTCGCTGAGATGTGATTCCCTATACGTTACCATGCTGTTCAATAAAAATAGATATAATTCTTTTAATTTCCCATAAATATGCTTTCTATGAGTTAAACAATAACTTCTGAAATTACATTACTTTAGTGTTTAATATATATGTGTACCTTGATCAACATTTATTTTTAATACAGTATGTTGACATTTGCCAATTGGTAGCTAAACTTTTTATATAATTGAAGACAGTGTGCTATACAATAGAGTTTTTCTTATGAATTTAAAATGTGCATAGTATAATAAAGAGGTCTTGCAGTAAAATTGTCATAGGTGAGGTATATAAAGTTTAAACATGTTTTCATTAATGTTTGATGACAAATTGGTAAATGAAGGCACCAAATTTCATAGTGAGTGTGGTTATATGCATCACCATGCGCTAGACCTATGTTAAAAGGAATAATGTCCCTCTTTTTAATGTTGAATTAAAAATATTACTTCGTTCATTTTTTTATCGGCACTACCAATAAGCTATATATAAATTTATAGGTTGCTACCTAATAAACCATGCAATGATACAAATGTACATGATTACAACATCTGGAGAAACTAATGCTTCTTTATATAACAGTAAAACAATACAATGCATCAACAGTACCTGGAATGGACTAACAACAGATGGTAAAAAAATAATCATCAATATTAATGTATTAATAATTATGTATTATACCAACTAAGATGCATCATTGACATCACCAAAATGACCTGTCTCCGATTCACCATCAAACACTAACAAGTCAACAAGTTCCTTGACAACATCAACCATTAATCAAATGCAAGAAAAAAAAAAAAGCTTATATCAAATAAAATACTTGGAGTCATTATGGGTTCAATCAGTGTGGCTATAGCATTAACGTCCGGGATTATCATTATTTTAGTGTTCACTGCATCAAAAAAGAACAAAATATGTAAGTTACAACTATTATACTGAAATTTTGTAATAATACATAATAAACAATACTTTAAATGTAGATAAAAGAGAAGCTCAATGGTAATGTTGTCAATTGCATTTAGCTATTGGGTGCTTAAATTTTTTTTGCTAGAAATAAAGAAAATTTCAACAATCAGGTAAATTAAAATACGTTAGGTTATTATTTAATTTACATTTGACTAAATGTATAGGAACCAATTTATAGCCATATCTCACATCAGACTCCAAATAAGCAGAACCAAGTTTGTCAAAATATGGTATACATATTATTACAATTGGGCACGTAGCATTGCTACAAATAAATTAAGAAACAATACGTTTAGTTTGGTGTCTTCTCATTTGGACAAGTGTATGTTACTTTCTTAATGATATAATCTAAATATTTAATGTTTCAGAACCAAAATAATCTTTATTTCATTACTCAACACAAAATGCCAGATCTTCTAATTAGAGACTCAAATCCTAATGTAGGCTATGAAAAAGTTCAATTATCATCAAAGCCTTCTAACAAGGTAATGAAATGTATGTGCTTCTTTTCATACTAAGTGTATTAATTAAAAATACTGCAATAATGAATTCATTAATTGGGAAGAGTAAATTATACAATATATACACGTGTGAGTATGTTTGTTGATTATGAATATTATATTCACCAATAATTTTAAAAAACATATGAATATAAATTTATAAATAATACTTGAAAAAAAAGTATATAATATTATATTGAATGAATAGTTTACAAATCTAAACTTTTGTTCACAAATATAATTGAACTGCTCAAAAGTCATTTTTATAGACCAGTTTTGACCATTAATAACAACTATATTTGAACTCTTATATTGACTTAAGACTTACGTGACATTTTCAACATTTTCGTATACATGTATGTTAGTTTGGCAGGTGTAGAATGTGTAGTTCATATGTACGCGAGTGAAATGTCATCCCCTATTGAATCACCATTGTTAAATTGTTTATTGTACATTGAATACTTTTCGGCTAGCGTAGTGAATATTGAGCTTCAAAGTCACAGGTAACTCCACCCTAGCTATGTCCAAAAATCAGAAGTTGTCCTCCACAATTATGCACAGTGGGGTTAGATCATTTAAAATGCAGCGTTCAATATGGGAAATTATTGTGCGCTAACATGATGCAGAAATGCTGACAGGAAATATTTAATGCACAAAGCATATATAATTATATACACTAAATATCAAATAAATAACTAATTTTTAGGAGCATAATGATTGAAATTATTTTTAATTGAATTATTGTATACAGATAAATTCATCAGCACTATATGGAACTTTAAATTATGTGGATAATCAATCTAAGGACTATTCTAGAATACAGTTGCCATCTACATGCATTCAGGTATATTAGAACTCTACTAGACAATATAAAAATAATTGAGTACACATTATTTTTTAGCCAGCTTATACAGAAATGGACAAGTCAGTTTATGGTAAAAATGAACTTCAAAGTTGTTCTAACAAATTGAAGTTCTCAAACGTTGAAACGCGGCTAAATCATCCTGGTACGTTTTAAATGCACAACTTTTTAAGCAAATATTAATATGTATAATATAATACAATAAATACATTTATATATTATATGTACTATATTACGTATTATGTTTAGTAAGTAATGAATTTACACTGACAACCATATTTGGATATGGTAGGGAAAACAGTGATATACATTAATAATAGTATACAAAACAACAACAAACACATCAAAAACAACAATAATACAAATAATAGCACATTTTATCGTTCTAATAGCCAATATTGTTAATTAAAACTTAACCCAACTTTTCAACTAACAATATTGGATGTTAGAACGAGAGAAATTGCTGTTATTATAATTATTTCAGCCAAGAATGACTGAATTAACAGTAATACTAATACTACTACTAATAATAATAATTAACTCCCAAATGCTAGGTTTTTACAAATGAATCATTTTAACAGGTGAACTACTACCCAAAATGGAGACGTATGAAATAAGTGTACCCTATGAACTTGTTAATGACTCTATACGAAATTCAACACCACTTAACAAGACTGATGAATCAACAAAAACTCTGGAAGATGATACTTCAGTTGAAACAGAAAAGTTCACTTTACTACAAAAATTACCACCTACACTTCGATCAAAGTTATCACCAATAATAACCGCCAAAATGGCTACCAAATAGAATAATCAAATACTAATGGTTGTTCCTATATTTTATAAAGCTTGTTCAATTCCACTAGTTGTTCATTTCTTGGTTTATTAAACAATGTTAGCTAGCTGTGATATCAGTGGTGTAAAAGTAACAGACAATAGTGTTTCCTGGGATAGACTTTGTTGTGTATGTGTCTGTCGTGTGATTGTATCTTGTGAATAAAAGTGTATATCGCAATTTTATTGTTACGACTATTCTAATAAAATAAAAGTGTTAGAAGAGTTTTTGCTGCTATATTTAAATTCCAAATGACTTTGTTACACTATTAGCTCAGTTTTTTCTATATAAGTCTGAAAACACCACCACATTTCCTGCAATTGTGTTTGTAAATTTACAAATCAAAAATGTTATCATTTTTTTAAGTCCTGCATCTTAATTTTACTCAGTTATTGATACAAATTATACATATCCCATAGTATTTTGTATTTGATAACCTTGTATAATGTGCTATATACATATAATTTTTCTTCTCCCTTCAACCAGCAATAAATCCTCATTGATAAGGTGATGGATATTGTTTTAAGGTAGGGGGACACCATGTATAACTCGCCAATTTACTCTGATTCAGCAAAATTATGTAACTAGGCTAAATGAATAAGTTTAATGACAGGGCATCTCCCACATCTCCTCCAACAAAGACATGACATCCCTGCCTGGATTGTCTCTTTCTGTGATAGATGTAACTCGCTGTATTGACAGTCCATATTGCACTACATTCTAGGTATGTAATCCCTTATTCAAATTGCTAGAGATATAAAATAAATTGTATCACTCGATTGTTTAAGGGTGCTGGCACACCGCCTACGTATCTGCCCACGCAAACTCATTAGCTAAATCAATTATGTTGCTATGGCCCAAGTTTATATACTTTCTATTCTTTGCTGCCTACTCTATACAGCGGACTGTGAAGTGAACCCTTCCAGAAGCAAGCTTACCTGAAATTGGACTCCTATGGCAAGAAACACGGAAGGCATGAGCCCTCCAATTTCACACCCTATACAGAGGGAGCTACAGTTAGCAGTTCAAGGCTACAGCACCCGTCTCAGCATTCTACGGACCTTGGAGCTCAAGCCCGACAAATTTACAGAAGCTTTTTCCGATTAACAATTTACTTTTGTAATTATGCACTGCAGTAGTTCTTTCATGACAAACTTTGACGCTGTACTTCCGTTGTGTAACTTTATTACGTAATCTCTCTCTGTAACTTTATTTCTTGTAGTCTTGTGTAACTCTATTCCAAATTTAGAACGGCTCTTATACGTCATTCTGTAATTTTGGCAAAAAATTGCTTGCAGAAGCTAGAAGTAATGGTATGCATACTTTATTCCATAGCAGCCCCGCCCTTTCGGGCGGTTAAGAAATACGCGCATTTTGCTGTCAACGAAATCTTCCGTTATTGAGTGGCTCTGAGAAG
>WLWD01000659.1_pt1 | contig 13359 bp, 7 predicted proteins | sample 6712731 | NCBI WGS metagenome assembly WLWD01 (sample SAMN12718690, study PRJNA576275) | sponge metagenome | isolation source: marine sponge | host: Mycale hentscheli | place: New Zealand: South Island, Marlborough, Capsize Point | collected 2014-11-01
GGATGGTGTCTTTGCTGTGGATGGTGTCTTTGCTGTGGATGGTGTCTTTGCTGTGGATGGTGTTGTAGCGTTAGCCTTGTGGGTACTCCTTGTTAGCTACTAGCTAGCCACCGTTCTGAACGGAGTACTACAGACGCTACTATTGTGGAGTCAGAGAATTATTATATTATTCTAGATAACGCACACTGCATGAGGTGATACAAAAATTAAAGATTGCGAAGTGACGTAATGATGATGTAATGTGTTGATAATGATATTCATAGAGTAGTTCACTACATTACTCCCCCGCCAGTGCTAACGTCATATAGTGCTCGAGATGTTTAGGGAATTTCACGCGACGACCAGCCCTAGTGACAGCTGGTGCAGGACGGTAAGTGTCTGTAGTGGAGTGCGAAGCTGTACAGGATGAATCCACAGTGGACGAGGCTGGCTCGGCTGGTGGTCGAACCGCAGTGGACGTGGCTGGAGGTTGAGGATGTGCGGCTATTTGCGCTGGGACCTCAGAGCGTCCAGCTGGTGTGGCTATGGGCATTGGATGTGAAGACTTTGGAGATGTTGAATCACAATGAGCTGGTTTCAAGCGATCAACTGAAATCGTGTCTGTTCGTCCCCTCATGTCGAGTTGGTAATATTTGTCAGTTCTGCGAATGACCTTGAAGGGACCGTCATAGGGTGGCTGCAGGGGTTTCTTGACGGAGTCACGACGTACGAACACATGTGTGCAAGATTGCAACTTGGCTGGAAAATAGGTGGGCGTATGTCGAGGCTTGCGAGTAGTGGCAGGACTTGCAGTAGCCATGCAGGATCGAAGACGGTTGGCGAAGACTGTGGAGTCTGTGACCACTTCTGCAGGCTGAGGTGAGATGAATTCCCCTGGCACTCGGAGAGCACTGCCATAGACTAACTCTGCAGCTGTGCACTTGCTGTCTTCCTTTACTGCTGATCTGATGCCAAGCAACACCCAGGGAAGTGCATCGGTCCACTGGTCTTGGGGAATGTGACACTTCAGAGCGCCCTTCAATTGCCGGTGAAACCTCTCGATGAGCCCATTGGCTTGAGGGTGATAGGCGGTTGTTCTGAGTCGATGAGAACCGAGTACTTTCATGAGGCTGCTCCACAGGGCGGACTGGAATTGACTGCCTCTGTCAGTGGTAACAGTGGTTGGAGTGCCAAATCTGGCTACCCATCCTTGTAAGAATGTGCGAGCGATTGTCTCCGCTCGAATATCTGGCAATGGCAGTGCTTCCGGCCATTTTGTAAATCGATCAATGACAGTTAACAGATAGGAGTATCCATTTGAGTGTGGAAGTGGTCCGACGAGGTCAAGGTGGATGGAGTCGAATCGAGCGCTGGGTGGTGCAAAGGTGGACAAGGGAGCGGAGGTATGGCGATTGACTTTGCTGCGCTGACAGAGTAAACACTCTTTGGTCCACAGTCGGACGTCCCGGTTGATGTGTGGCCAAACGAATCTCTCTGTGATGAGATGCTGAGTAGCTCTGATGCCTGGATGAGACATCGAGTGCAAAGTGTCGAACACCAATCGGCGCATGCCTGCTGGAACAAATGGTCTGGGCTTGTGGGTTGTGGTGTCACACAGGAGAGAAAGATCAGTCGTGCCATCCAAGGGTGTGCGTTGGAGCTGTAAGCGAGATGTCTCAGGATGACTCATTATGTGTTGCAGTTCCGGGTCTGTCTGTTGTTGGTGGGCCATATCACGAAAGTTGATGTTCTTCAATTCTGGTGGAATGACAGAATTCTCAGACATCCGGGACAGGGTGTCAGCTGGAATGTTAGCAACGCCTCTGATGTACCGGATATCAGTGGTGAATTGTGCGATGAAGTCTAGGTGCCTGGACTGTCTGGGGGAACGACAATTGTGGTGAGCTTGGAGAGAGTACGTGAGAGGTTTGTGGTCAGTCAGCACGAAAAATTCGCGACCTTCCACAAAGTGCATGAAGTACCGAATAGCCAGGTATATCGCCAAGAGCTCTCGATCAAAGGTGCTGTATCTGGTCTCTGCTGGCTGAAGTTTCTTTGAGAAGAAGGCAATAGGTGACCAGGCCCCGTCAATTAGCTGTTGCAGGACTGCACCGACTGCGAAATCTGACGCATCTGTGGCAATGGACGTGGGGGCGTCATGCTGTGGGTGGAACAACATGGTAGCATTGGCTAAACACTCCTTGCTGCTCTGAAATGCTAACTCAGTCGAAGGGGACCAAGCAACAGGAGCTTTAGGAGAAGCTTTTCCGATGAGCAGGTTTGTGAGAGGCAAAAGGAGCTTGGCGCAATTGGGAAGAAACCTTCGATAGAAGTTGAGCAATCCCAGGTACTCCCGTAATTGTCGATGCGTAGTCGGCTTGGGAAAATTGCAGATAGCTTGAACTTTGTCCGGCAGTGGACGGATACCATTGGAATCGACAACATGCCCCAAGAACGTGAGAGTAGGTACGCCCAAAATGCTCTTCTGGGCATTGATGACGATTCCGAATCGGCTGAGACGGTCGAAGACTTGTCGAAGGTGTACTACGTGGTCCGTTGAACTGCTGCTGGCAATTAGGAGGTCATCCACGTACACGTAGCAGAAGTCTAACCCGCGAAGTACTTCATCCATGAACCTCTGGAATGTTTGAGCCGCGTTTCTCAGTCCAAACGGCATCCTGACAAACTCAAAGAGACCGAAGGGTGTGGTTACTGCTGTCTTTGGAATGTCTTCCTCTGCCACGGGGATGTGATGATAGGCGCGAACTAAGTCCAACTTTGAGAAGACCGTGTTGCCCTGGAGAGATGAGGAAAAATCGTGTAGGTGTGGAATGGGGTATCTGTCTGGTGTTGTGACTTGGTTGAGATGCCGGTAGTCTCCGCATGGTCTCCAGTCCCCCGATTTCTTTGGAACCATGTGCAGAGGTGACGCCCAAGGGCTCTTGGAAGGCCGGATGATGCCGAGGTCCAACATGTGCTGGAACTCCTTCTTGGCGGCGCATAACCGTTCTGGTGAGAGACGTCTGGCTTTCATGGCTATGGGTGGACCTGTCGTGACTAAGGAGTGAGTGACGTTGTGCCTAACAGGTTGCTCACTAAAGTTGTGTGGTTGAGTGAGTTGAGGGTAGTCCGCCAGAAGTGCAGCGTATTCTGCAGACGAGTTAGGAGGTGGGATAGCGGGTTTGAGTGCAGCTGAGTTGGCTACAACACCTGAGATTGTAAGTTGTGTGGTGTTGTCTACCAGTCTCTTGTTGTTGAGGTCAACTGTTAGCTGAAAGTGATGCAGGAAATCTGCACCGAGGAGAGGTTTGTCCACATCTGCAATGACGAAGACCCAGGGTAGGGAACGACGAAGTCCAAGGTCCAGGGTGAGCGACTTCCTTCCGTAGGTGGAAATAGACGAACCATTAGCGGCTTGGAGGTTGAAGTCGAGTTGACGGTGCTTTCTGTCGATGGCAGAAGGAGGAACAACACTGACTGCTGCTCCGGTGTCGACGAGGAATGTAAGGTGATTGGTGGGGTCATGTATGTGCAAAAGACGACTTGTGCGATTGGTTCGGCCAGGGTAACTCGTCGTCGCTAGCGCCTGGCCACCTAGTTTGGGTAAGAGCACGGTGAGTTGCACTTGCGAGCCTCATCACCAAATTTGCGATGATACCAACAGACTTGCTCCGCAGCTGAGGGTGAAGGGGTGGGTGAACGGTTCTGGCGACGTTTTGGAGATGCACTGTTAGCTCGAGTGAGAGCCTTCACTGAGGTCTGGAGTTTGGCGAGCTCTGACAGGATGCGGTCAAAGTCTGCCGCCGTAGGAAGGCGGGACTCTGTTGAGGTGATGGCAGTCACTGATTCAGGTTGCTTGACAGGTGGGGGTGGGGTAGGTTGACTTACACTGGCTACTGGAGGACTTGCAACCTCCATGACACGATCAGCGAGTTCAGCCAAATTGTTAAGTGAAGTGTCACTAGGAGAAGCAGCCAGAACCATCCTGATATTGCTAGGAAGTCGTTGTAAAAATAGTTCCTTGAGGAAGGTGCCATCGAGACCTATCCTATCTCCCAGGAGTTGTTGCATGTGTCTCAAAAGCTGAGTGGGCTTCCTATCTCCCAGCTCTTCCGTCTGAAAAAGCTGCTGGAGACGCCGTTGTTCCGACGCTGCGGTGCGTTTGATGAGCGTTTCCTTCAAAACAGTGTACGGATTGGCTTCCGGGGGGCGGAGCACCAAGTCCCGGATTTCGGTGGCCACGTCCGGCGTGAGCGACGATACAACATAGTCGAATCTAGCCTTCTGAGCCGTGAGTCTCTTGGTTGCGAAGGTTGCTTCGACCTGCGCGAACCAGACCGCGGGGTCTGCAGGCCAGAATGGAGGAAGCTTGATGTGGATGGCGGCAGCGGCTACTACTGGAGTGGCGGAATGAGCTGGAGAAGCGTCTTCCTCGGTCATGGCGAAGCGTCGAGGTCACCAATGTAGCGTTAGCCTTGTGGGTACTCCTTGTTAGCTACTAGCTAGCCACCGTTCTGAACGGAGTACTACAGACGCTACTATTGTGGAGTCAGAGAATTATTATATTATTCTAGATAACGCACACTGCATGAGGTGATACAAAAATTAAAGATTGCGAAGTGACGTAATGATGATGTAATGTGTTGATAATGATATTCATAGAGTAGTTCACTACAGTGTCTCTTCTGTGAATGGTGTCTTTGCTGAGGATTGTGTCTTTGCTGTGGATTGTGTCTTTGCTGTGGATGGTGTCTTTGCTGTGGATGGTGTCTTTGCTGTGGATGGTGTCTTTGCTGTGGATGGCATCTTTGCTGTGGATGTTGTCTTTGCTGTGGATGGTGTCTTTGTTGTGGATGGTGTCTTAGCTGCGGATGGTGTGTTGGCTGTGGTTGGTGTCTTTGCTGTGGATGGTGTCTTTGCTAGTCTGTATCATCAGTAGTGCATCACTAATGGTAGAGTATAAAGTCTGTATATTTATTTGATTTTTTATTCACTAGACATTCACATGGTTTCTTTGCTGTGGACGGAGTCTTTGTTAGTATTCATTTATAAATATTATAGTCACTGTATTTTTTTTTTTTTATCTTTGTAGCAAAAGAACCATCAGATAAATGGTGGAGGTTTGATCATTTTATCACTGGAGAAGAGTTGAGAAGAAGTTCTTACAGATCTGATGAGACATTTCTAACTCAAGAAATTCCTGAAGGAGTTCAACATGCAGAGGAAGTCAAAGTAGCTTCTGATGGAAATGAGAAGCAATTTAAAACTAATAATCTAACACAAGAACTTGAGTCTATTTCTTCACAAATTTCTCCTTCACCTGCTCATCCTTCTCCTACTCCAGCTTCCACATCTACTTCAGAAAGAGACAAAGATGGCATTAACAATAGTTATTCAGATGGTAAGGGGGTTTCTAAGTTATTAATTGGATCAGGTGGCAATAGTAAATTAATTATTTTTAGCATCAGTTGCTTGGTATTGTGATGGACCAAGGAGCTCAATGCCACATTTTTTCTGTAGTTACGAAATAAAATAAATTTAAATGCATTTATTTTTTCAAGTACTTTGTTTAATGCATGAAATTTTTGTTCAAGCTTACAAGCATTCAGTATTCTGACAACATCAGTGCGATGCGGTTGGAGTCGTACGGGTTATACAGCTCCAGACAGCAGCTAAAATGCTGGCCGTGATAGGCAGTAGTGCTGTAAAACTTGATCCACGGGTCTAAGATACTACCGCAGCTAAAACAGCCATATCCATGCAACAATTAGCGGTAAACTGACGCCTCTCGTGCCTTTGACACATATACACATGCACTGTTTTGTGACGTCATGTTTGTGTACTAAAGGCCCACAACGCGCTCTAAACGTCATCATTTGATGACCCTTACCATACAATTTGTTTTGGTTATAAGCAGTCACAACTCACTTAATTTTCAATATATAGCTACCAAAGTTATACGTAATAATTTTAAGGTGATTTTACATCATGTGTTTTGAGAAGAAGTAAGAAATAAGTAAATAAATATAATATTAAAAAAATATATACATACATATATATATATATATATATATTGTATAGACATAGGATTGGAGCAAGTCCCAGCAATAGGTGGGGCTTCCACTGATACTCTTGATGATCCTTCCTTTACTGGTCATGATGTCACGCCCTCTCTTCAGCAGGAGTCATCATCAGAAGTGCTCCCTGATTCACCTTCTCAAGATTTAGTGTCCACTCCTACTGCTCCACCATGTGAATCACACCCTCCAGCATTTTTTAATCCATCTCAAGTTCTAAATGATCTCACTACCTAGTCACATGATGACCACAATTCTCCTCCTGCCTCTTCTCATTCAGTTGTGAGTTCCACTGAAGTTTCCCCAGCTCCGCAGGAAGCACTTCAAGAGTTAGTTGAGAAGCTTTCAGCTATCGCTCAACAGAATGGTTTGGTGTTTGATGTGTCCAGTCTCTCTCAGTTTGTGAAGAATTCAGCCATACGACTCCAGACTTCTGGACCAGCGTTGGATTGAGCTATGGAGACTTGGAACTGCTCAAATCTGAATGCAAGGACCGAGAAGAATTTGTACGAATTCTGAAGGATAGAGGAATTAACAGCAAACCCCTCCAGGAGAAGCTGTCCAAGCACTTCAAATACAGCCAAAGGAAATGAGTCCTTTTTTTCCAACCCGGCTCTTTTCAGAGCCACTACCTCACAGAAGGTTTCACCTAAAATGTTCGCACACATAATCAGTGGGCTATTTCTTCAAATCCTTACACTACTAGCTAATTCGCTTACCTGTGCGTCGGTAAGGCAGACGTGCTAGTATCGCCTGAACGGGGTACTGTATAAATCCACTGCAGGACCCCTCCCAGCTTAGTATCGAAATCTAACAAGCTGGGTGCTTCTTCAACAGCACCGTAGGTGATTCTTCAACAGCACCGTAGCCGTTCTTCTCACTAAAAAGCAGCTGAAGCGGAGCGCACCTTTGGTGGGCGGGGCACAAAATGCAATATCCGGGGAGGGGGGGCGTTATAGTTTTACGCGCACTTCGCTTTGACCCAGCCGCAGTTCGCGGCCGCCTGCAAAGAGGGTGAATTTGCGACAAGTATTTTTGAGCTATAAGGGGTCACGGGATGCAGTCTAAACTTGGAACAGTAATTCGGTGACGTAAGGTGAACAGGCCTACGTTTAGATTTTCTTGATAGCGTGCCAGGAAGCAAAGTTGACCTTAGTGGTCGGATATTTAGAAAAGTAAAGTTGCTATAGCTAAAAACTAAACGTAGGAAGCGGGAACATAATGGGAGGAAGCCGTAGAGTCTTGAATCGGCAGAAAAGTTTGGACGGTTGCGGAGAAACACGAAATGTCCACAGAAGTAAATCGCTCCTAACTGGGCTTACGAAGATGCAAATGGTCTGAATTTTGGTGTGCAGAGAGACCTTATCACCCTAAATAAATTCAGCATGTTAAAGAATTGCCACCGTTGCTTGAAGTTTGTTTTTTTTAACATCAATTTTTTAGGAAAATGCGTGGGCCGGATGGGTCTCCACCCTTAAGCTGGAAGCACTGTATATAGGGGCTATAATTATCACATTATGTGGTGCTGGCTTGGTGAAGCTAGATCCTGAATCTCAATGTGTAAGTCTTAATAGTCTCTCTAATACAAAATCATGCATCAATTATCACATTAATAGAATCAATTTTGTGAAAGAGAATAAAGCAAATTACCATACTTTTTAGGGATTCATACAGGATTTTTTGTATATAGGTGGGGGGGGGGGGGGCAATAGAGGACTCCAGCAAGCCAAATTTGAAGAATGAAGACCCGTCTGGGACGGCGATACAGCTCTGCACACTGGCTACTATTCGGTGTTATTTCGAAGCGGCCGAAGGAACTAGCGTGCTCATTTTTTTTCCAGAGGTAGCTAGCGGGCTTCTTCGCAACATTACAGAGCCATATTTCTAATATCTATATTCTTTTTTTATAAATAGTAAAATTTTCGTGCCGTTTTACTCCTGCGTTATTCTAAAAAAATCTCTCTGTAACTTTATTCTAAGGGGGGTATGCTGCTTGTGCGCAAAATTTGGATTCAATTCAATGATACAATTCCACGAAATATCGATTTATATTTTCAAGTTCACTACTGATTCGCTATTTTACCCCGCCCCCCATAACGTTGAGCTCCGCGAACGCGCAATTTATTGGTAAGAGCATAATCAATTGACTTGTGGTAGCTCTAAAAAGAACCCATTTGTTAACAAAAATAAAAATACAATAATGAGCCGTGAGATGGCCGTTGTAACTTTGCAAAAGGTTAGTCCCCGGAGCAGAAGTGACGGCGTATTCCCAATATTGCTTGGAGTTGGTTGCTCATTAGTGAGAGCGGGGTAGTTCAGCACAAATTTCAGATTTGTAGGTGATAGGGCTGAAGAATATAGCGGTAGCAATCCCGACAGAAAGAACTGAAGTGATGAGACGGAGTGTATGCGCAGCCAAGTCTGAATACAAGGTTGGTGGAATAGTAGGAGCTGGTACCAGTCAGGATGGAGTTAGTCACCGTTGAGACAGAGTTTTAAGCTGCTTCAATGGCTTCACAAGTACAGCCTCACTCCGTACCCTGAAAGTATAATAGAAGGATGTTATTTGAGGTGACTGTTTCAGACTAGTACACTACAGTTATAAAGTTATAGCTCGGGACCCGTTTGTCCTCCTGCTTCGCGGTAATTCGTAGATTTTTTTGGTGCCAAAGTTAATTGATCCGCGTAGAAATTGAGAGCTGGCCACGCGTGAATAGATTGCATGCGAGGGTTGGGTTACGGGCGGTTCTGCGGTATTATACTGAATGATTTAACGACCACAGGTCCCGGTGGCAGGGCACTCTTAACTCCATTTTGTTTAAAAAATTATGAGAACTCTGCTGCCACAAATTGTGGACAATTGTCTGATACTAGCTGTTGAGGTAGACCAAATGTAACAAAGACACGTCTGAGCACATTTACGGTCTTCTGTGCTTTCATACTTAGCATTTTATACACTTCTGGCCATTTTGAATGAGCGTCCACAATCACAAAAAAACATCTAGTTCAGGAATGGTCCAAGGAAATCAACAAGAATTCTCTGCCATGGCTTAGAAGGCCAGGTCCATGGGTGTAATGGAGCACTATATGGAGATTGTTTGACACATAGACAAGGCAGACAACTGAAAGCTTCACGTTTTCTCTAAAATCAGCCCAAAATATACAATTAACACAGTGACAGGTATTTAAGTATCATACGGAGTAGATGCATACCTAAATCAATGGTTAATTGTCATTAATATCCAAATTCAGTGCGTGACAGATAAGCAGATAGGACGACTACTATAACCCTCTCACATGTGCTCTGAGAATGATCTAATTAGTCGGTGTGATTTATCTACGTCCTAGTCTTACTTTAACTGCAGCACAATAATGTGCGAAATACCAGGCCAACGCTATTTAGTAACGGAAAGATAGTATGGGTAATGGTAGAGTCAGAGTTGGATGATGAGTAAATATTACTCAGCTTCACCTTGTCTTGCACCACTCATGCTATTAATTTGCAGATAAAACAGTTTTCCATGCAATTGTATCTCAAATTGTATGTATTTATTTTAGAAATAAGTAAATCTTATAATGTAATATTGTAAATGCATTTGAATTCAAATCTTGATATTTGCTTTATGTTTGAATATTAGGTAAAGTGATTCCTGATAAGCACAAGTTCACTGATGAGGTGACATCAGCAATATTTAATGAACAAAGCATCAGAAGAAAGATAGCCAATATTCTACTGAAAGGACTCCCTGGATCTGGCAAGACATCGTTGTTGGATCGTCTCCTGAACAAGCCACTTCGTGTGTACTATCCCTCTACTGGCATGTGTGAGAAAATAGTAGTAGTTCAAATAGGCCCCTCCTCCACACATACTTCAGCGTACACCTGTAAAGACAACACATGGAAAGTCACTGACTTTGATGAGTCTGTGGTTTCTCAATTGGATAGTTACAAAGAGTTTATTCCAGGAAATGCCATAAAAAGGCCACGGCTGCAGCATTATGAATCCAGTCCATACCAGCTAGACTATCCAGAGTCTGACATTGAGTATCACGTGAGAGAAGTACTGAATAAACACAACATAAAAAATATTGCAGATTTGCAAACTAAAAATTGTCTTTACATCAGAGATACAGGTGGACAGGTGGAATTTCAGGAAAGCCTTTCTCTTCTGATTTTTGGTCCTTCTATTTTTATCTTTGTCATGAGAACTAACATTGACATTCATACAAAGAACATCATTCAGTACAGATCAGCCAATGGAGAAATTATCAACCAGTATCAATCCTCTATTTCTACAATGGATGCTCTCATTCAATTTCTTACCAGTGTTTCTGCCATACAGACTACTGATGAAGGTGTGCTTGAGAAGGTTTCCTCAGTGTGTCACGAGCCTATTGTCTTTATAGTAGGTACACATATTGACAGAATCACTTCAGAAGCTCAATCAGTTCTTGACAGCATCAATCTAATGCTTCACAAAATGATTTGTGAGAGAAATTTCTTCCACTTAGTTCGTTATTCTAATGGTCCTTTGAACACTGTCATGTATAAGGTAGACAATACCAGCAGTGAAGACCAGCAGTTTCAGAAGCTTCGCTCTGATATCGACAAATTCATTCAGGATAGAGATGAGTTTTTGATTGAATATCCTGTGAGTTATCTTCTCTTCTGTCTGGAACTACACAGTATTCACGAGACAGTCTTATCGATGGATCGTTGCAAGAAATTAGCAGCCAAGTTTTATATTGAGGAAGAAGAGATGGGGTCACTTCTTCGTTTCCTTCATTTCAGAGTAGGTATTATCCAGCACTATGACATTGAAGGTCTATCAGATGTCATTATTAAAGAGCCTCAAGTTTTCTTTAACAAAGTCACTGAACTTATACTGGAAACTTTCTTGTCATCTGGATCTATACCAAAGAGTCAGCAAGACAGTTTTTGCAAGAGAGGAATTTTAGAAGCTTCTGTTTTTAAAAATCTTTTGAGTGAGAAAGACAAAATTACACCAGACCAGTTTCTCAAGTTTCTTCTTCACCTTCGTGTAGCTGTTTCTATTACCGACAAGAAGGGAGTGCTCAAATACTTCATTCCTTCAGTTCTGAATCATGTCGAAAAGTCATCATCAGATTCACTTGGCACTGTTATTGCTCCTCTTGCTATCACTTTCAAACTTGGTCACTGTCCTAAAGGTCTGTTTGGTATGCTCATTTCTTACTTATTGAATCCTGAAGGAGATCAGACTCTAACATTTGACTTGTTAGAAGACCATATATATCAAGACCAAGTATCCTTGCGGGTGAATTCTTCAGTAGATGTGGACCAAATTCGCCTCAGAAGTCATCTCTCTCATCTTGAAGTCAGTGCTGTTTTTGAGAATTACCCTCCAAATGTGTTAGCTCTTCCAAGAACAACTTCACCGAGTGAAGTTTGTAGTAAACTTCGGCAAACATTCGATACCTGTCTTCAATCATCTCTAAATAAGTTGCACTATGACTATGGCAAAGTGGAACCTTATTTCAGTCTGAAATGTCACCTTGAGAATTGTTGTGAACTGCATGAAGTCAAATTTGAAGCTAGATCGTGGGCTATGCACTGCAGTGCTCACAATATACGAATAGCTCCCTCAGAACCTGCAATGTTTTGGTTTGATAAAGGTAGGTAATGTTTAAATTAATTTAATACTTTATGATTATAATATGTATTCTTCTTTAGAATCCTCTACTCAGTCAAAATCTTCACTAGCTGAGACAAATATTTCCAAAGTACCAAGTAAGTTGGTTAACATTACTATGAAGGACTTTGCTAACGTTTTTTTCATTACTATAAATAGTAGACTCAGACCAAGTTGGCACCAGTAGTGAAAAAACTCCGTCTCAGGATGCTTCTTTAAGTGATGTCAATTCTACTCAAATACCCCACAAGACATCCTCAAAGGATGTCAAATGTATGTTACTGTGTTGTATATTGGGTTTGTTGATGTATTTGTTTCAATTTTTAACTATTAACTGTGGTCTCATGAACTATACCCTTTACCGACCGAGCGGTGAAGGAAAGGGTCTGGTCACCATCCATACAATGTTTTGTTCTATGGGAATGTAATTAATGTATTTGTTTACTTCCTGTCAGGGTGGTGTGGTCAACTTGAAAGTGTTTGGCTAAATTGGCTTTGCAGAAATTTGCTTAAAAAAATGGATATACCAGCATTGCTTTGATCATCACAAAGTAGACAGCAAGAAAAGTACATGCTAGCCCTAAGAAAAAAACCCTAAAGGCTATAATATAGAGCAAAGAAATTCTCTGAGACAGTTGGAAGTGATACTAATAATCTCATTCCTTTATAAAATTATATACTTTAATTTATTTATTTGTAGCTAGCCCAGCAGCAAATCCATCCATCCATCCATCCAGCAGCATCCTTTGTTCATTTCCTTTAAGGCATCATCACCATATGCCCCAAAACTTAGTTTCACTCATCAGCAGATCACCATATGTCTCTAAACTAGTTTCACTCATCAGCAGATCACCATATGCCCCAAAACTTAGTTTCACTCATCAGCAGATCACCATATGTCTCTAAACTTAGTTTCACTCATCAGCAGATCACCATATGCTCTAAAACTTAGTTTCACTCATCAGCAGATCACCATATGTCTCTAAACTTAGTTTCACTCATCAGCAGATCACCATATGTCTCTAAACTTAGTTTCACTCATCAGCAGATCACCATATGCCCCAAAACTTAGTTTCATTCATCAGCAGATCACCATATGTCTCTAAACTTAGTTTCACTCATCAGCAGATCACCATATGCCCCAAAACTTAGTTTCACTTATCAGCAGATCACCATATGTCTCTAAACTTAGTTTCACTCATCAGCAGATCACCATATGCCCCAAAACTTAGTTTCACTCATCAGCAGATCACCATATGTCTCTAAACTTAGTTTCACTCATCAGCAGATCACCATATGCCCCAAAACTTATCACTCATAAGCAGATCCCCATATGGTCTCTAAACTTAGTTTCACTCATCAGCAGATCACCATATGTCTCTAAACTTAGTTTCGCTCATCAGCAGATCACCATATGTCTCTAAACTTAGTTTTACTCATCAGCAGATCACCATATGCCCCAAAACTTAGTTTCACTCATCAGCAGATCACCATATGCCCCAAAACTTAGTTTCACTCATCAGCAGATCACAATATGCCCCAAAACTTAGTTTCACTCATCAGCAGATCACCATATGTCCCTAAACTTAGTTTCACTCATCAGCAGATCACCATATGCCCCAAAACTTAGTT
>WLWD01005470.1_pt1 | contig 13345 bp, 9 predicted proteins | sample 6712731 | NCBI WGS metagenome assembly WLWD01 (sample SAMN12718690, study PRJNA576275) | sponge metagenome | isolation source: marine sponge | host: Mycale hentscheli | place: New Zealand: South Island, Marlborough, Capsize Point | collected 2014-11-01
AATTTTCACGGCGAAAGTGAATTTTCATTCACTGAGTTGTGTTGTGAGCTAATCGGCTTATTTGAGCAGAGATTAGGGCTCTCAGCAGAATACCGATGAATTGTTCAGGTTAGCGCTTAGACAATCGATATGATATTCTAAAAATGGTATTTTTAGAATATAAAATTGATATAAAGTATTCATTAGATAAACTACTCGTGAATAGAAAGAATCAACAAGAATTCATTTATTGAGCTAATAGTAGGGAAACGAATAGAATAAAGATGGATAGATTAAAGATTGCTGATATTGAGTTTTGTTCCCGCTTATTTGTTGGAACTGGTAAATACAAATCAAATGAGGAAATGGTTTCCGCAATTGTCGCATCGGAAACCGATATGGTTACTGTTGCCGTTCGGAGAGTGGATTTTAAGAATAAAGATTCCAATATTTTAAATCACCTGGATTTTTCAAAATATCACTTTTTGCCAAATACAGCCGGTGCGCGGAATGCCGAAGAAGCAATACGTATTGCACGACTTGGGCAGGCTGCCAGCAATCAAAATTTCGTTAAATTGGAAGTAATTCCTGACCCGAAATATCTACTCCCGGACCCAATAGAAACATTGAAAGCCTCCGAATTACTCATAAAAGAAGGCTTCGTTGTCCTGCCTTATATCCAGGCAGATCCGGTACTGGCCAGGCAATTAGAAGATATCGGCACGGCTGCCGTAATGCCTTTGGGATCGCCAATTGGAAGTAAAAAGGGAATATTGACGCGGTCATCCATTGAAATCATTATTGAACAATCGTCAATACCAGTAGTAGTGGATGCGGGACTGGGATTGCCGTCCCATGCCTCTGAAGCAATGGAAATAGGCGCCGATGCCGTGTTGGTAAATACCGCGATCGCCCATGCAGGAAACCCTAAGATTATGGCGCAAGCATTCAAAGATGCCGTCAATGCAGGACGACTCGCGTTTTTATCGCAACCCTCTGCAGAACAACAAGTTGCTGAAGCATCAAGTCCTTTGGCAGGGATCGTTGGCAGAAATTAAAACGAAATATTAGCATACGATTGACCTATTAAAAATACACTCATATGGAGAATGACATTTCATGGCAAAGACAGGAACTACGATTATTGATTGTAATGATATGAATCCAATTAAAGAACGAAGATTGGCGGCGTTTAATGAGATAGATGTTTATCCTGTTACCTGTGAACGGAGATCACGTAATCGAAATGATGAAGAAATTGTAGCTGCAGTAATTGAAGGAGGGGCAAAGGTCATCCAATTGCGTGATAAAGATTCATCCACAAAGGTTTTGTTTGAAAAAGCAAAGAAAATTCAGGAAATTTGCAAAAATGCTAATATATTATTAATCATAAATGATCATCTCGATATCGCAATGGCCATAAACGCAGATGGAGTTCACCTTGGTCAAGAAGATATGCCGATTGGGGTTGCCAAAAAATTGATGCCCGATAAAATCATTGGCGCGTCAACGCATACATTGCGAGAAGCCTTACTTGCACAAAATGAAGGCGCGGATTACTTAAATATCGGCCCGATATTTCCAACCAAAACAAAAGACAATATCGATAAATTCCTTGGGCCCGATATTATTACCAACATTTGCTCTCATGTAACGATTCCGTTTACTGTCATGGGTGGGATAAACATGGATAATATTGGCACCGTCCTCGAAAAGGGCGCCAAGAAAATAGCAATTGTATCAGGTATTACAGAAGCAGGAAACGTGACAAAAATGGTACAGGATATTCGCGAAAAAATATTGAATGTAGAAAAATAGCCTGAATAATTCATCAGTATTCTGCTGTGAGCCCTAATTTCTGCTCAAATAAGCCGATTAGCTCACAACACATCTCAGTGAATGAAAATTCACTTTCGCCGTGAAAATTTCCCTAATCAATTTATGATGAGCGAGTTAAGCGCTCTCGTGACGAATCGCATGAATTAATCAGGTTAGAACCTGTACTTTCATTTAACATTTTGCAACCGTTGGCAGCAATTTGAAATTCTATCTTTTCGCAGCGAAAAATACCTAACACCATTCATCGGCAGTCAATAAGCGCTGCAATGGCATGATATACGTTCTCATAGTAGATGATTTGTGAAAAATGCTGGTTAACTGGCGCGTCGCTTTAAGTGAACCTGAGCCCCAGTGCAATTTCTGCGGGAGTAACGCCATCAATCCTGGCAGCTTGCGCTAATGTATTAGGTTGCACCAGAGTTAACTTTGATCTTGCTTCATTGCGTAAGCCCGGCATATCATAGGCAAAATCTCGAGGAATTTTCCACTCATCTAATTTTTTCAATGATGCTGCCTGTGAAACTTCCTGTTGGATATACCCATCATAATGAGCCTCTATTTCCAGTTGGCGAATCACTTCTCCCGAATACGCTTTTACTTCATCGACGTCTGTTAATTCCAGTTGTTTTTTCCGTAGAAGCATCCACAAGCTATCGCCTTTTTGTTTTGTATTCTCCAGAAATTTGCGTGCATTTTGTAAATCTCTCTCAAGTGTTACGACATCGTGATACAACTCTTTAGGCAATAGCCCAATCTCATAACCTATTTTTGAAAGGCGCCGACATGCATTGTCCTGACGTAAGAGCAATCGATATTCAGCACGGCTGGTGAATAATCGATACGGTTCAATAATATCCTTCGTGACAAGATCATCAATCAAGACGCCAATATACGCCTGGTCACGTCCTAATATAACATAGTTATTATCTTCTCCCAAAGCCAATCGAGCTGCATTGATCCCTGCAATGATCCCCTGCCCTGCGGCCTCTTCATAACCCGTAGTTCCATTAATCTGACCGGCAAGAAATAAATTGGGCCACTTCTGCAGCGCCAACGAACTATCCAACTGATGAGGCAACACAAAATCATACTCTACCGCATAAGCATATCGAGCTATTTCAGCATTTTCCAATCCCGGCAGCGACCGCACCATTTTCCACTGGACGTCAGTCGGCAAACTTGTTGATATGCCATTTAAGTAAAATTCTTCCGTAAAAACACCTTCCGGTTCCAAATATATCTGATGTGTTTCATGATGGGGAAATCGCATTACCTTGTCTTCAAACGACGGACAATAACGAGGGCCAAGTGACTTTATTTTGCCATTGTACATCGGAGATTTTTCAATATTATCCAGAACAATATCCCTTGTATTGATGGTCGATTTTACCATATAACAGGGACGTTGCGGCAAATTTTCAGGCGCAATGGTTTGAAATTTACTGATCTCATTAGGCCAATGACTAAAATGCGAATTATAATCACTCGGTTGTTCAGTCATCTGAGAAAAATCAATAGTGCGTCCGTTAACTCGGGGCGGCGTACCTGTTTTAAGACGGCCGATTTCCAAATCAAGGTCATTGATTAGGCATTTTGACAGCTCAACCGCAGCGAGATCTCCAGCTCTTCCCCCGGAAAATGTCTTAGAGCCAAAATGAAGTAATCCGCACAAAAAAGTTCCGGTGCAGATAACAATCGATTTGCCATTAAAAATTTCATCGAAATGAGTTAGAATACCCGTTATTCTCTTCTTATTATGTCTTAATCGTACAACCTCCGCCTGATGCACAAAAAGATTCGGCTGCATTTCGATGAGCTGCTTCATTCGTCGTTGGTACAGAACTTTATCACATTGAGCCCTGGGCGACCAGACTGCAGGGCCTTTAGATTGATTTAACATCCTAAACTGAATTGCTGTAGCATCAGTATTCTTTCCCATTTCACCGCCCAATGCGTCAATCTCCCGCACGACTTGTCCCTTGGCAATACCGCCGATAGCTGGATTACACGACATTTGAGCAATATGATCAAGATTCATTGTTACCATCATCGTTTTCGCCCTCATCCGCGCTGACGCCAATGCAGCTTCACATCCAGCATGGCCGCCGCCGATAATGATCACATCATAGTTCGCATAAGTTTTTGACATAATTAAATTAACCGGCTTCGCCGGAGCTTTTGTTTACAATTAAGTCTCAGAACACAATTCCCAAGCTTTAAAGGTGTTGCACTCAAATATTAACGTCGTAATTTGACGCAGTGCCTGATTGGCAGAGCCAATCTTTGGAGTGCGGCGGCTCGACGCCGCTTTGAAATACCACGGAGTGGTCGGAGGCATCGCCAGCTTCTCATTCTATCACCAGCAATTCCCGGTGAACTATAACATCTTTATATGAAGCAAATTACAGCTATCTCATCCTCTAAAATTAGGTTCTGACTCCGAGGTTGAAGTCGCTATCAGCCTCAATTCCAGAATGCCGACAATAGATTTTGACAATTTATAGATGGTATAAAATTTGTAACTGACTTCTATTAAAAGAGTTCCGTTTCACCGGGAATTGCTGTTCTATCACCTTTTATCTCCAAGAGTGTGTATTCAAAGTGTAAATGACTCTGGTGAATGCTCGGGTTGAGGTAAAAGTAACGCGGTTCCACGCTAAGCGCATCTAAATCATGGATTTAGCTGGCTGCACACATGTGATTCATTCGCTGCGGCGAACGATTTACTATTTGTCACTCACACTTTGAATACACACTCTATCTCCAAGCATCGACTCCATTCGCTCCGCGAAATCTAAAAGGTACGTATTCAGCGATCCACGTTGCCATTTATACTACCTTCATTCTTTCTTAAATCAAGAGTACATATCGGCTAAAGTATTCTTTAGAATTCTCTCCTGGCTTTCCACCTTAGCCATCCCTGAAAAAATAATAAAAAAGACGAATTTTTCATTGATTTAATTTTCGTTGGTATTATTGTGTGTATTAATACGTGCAATTTAATTAAATTAAGGAATTATATCAGATATGAAAAAAAGAGAGAGATTAAAAAAGGAACTGATGAGCAACCTTGATATTATTATTGGTTCAGTTGTCATGTATCGCTCAAAATGTGGAAAGAACTGCACCTGGAACAATGGGGAGAAACATATCTGCTATTATCTCAGTTCGAAAAAAGAAGGTAGAACTAAAAATCTTTATCTTCCGCCCGGATCAATCGGCGAGGCAAAAGAAATGAATGAGAGATATGGGAAAGTTAAAGCCCTGCTGCAGGAAATCAGCCAGTGTAATTATGAGAGTCTGAAAAAAAGAAATCTTACCAAAGGGAAATAACAGTTGCCGAAAGCGCAAAGGTCAATTAGACATAATCATTCTTACGGAAAATGTCCGGAAACATGCAAACTTTCGCGACTGAGAGTAGAAAATGAGCAGCTGAAGAAGGAAAACGAACAATTCCGTCAGATTTTTGATGCTGCCGTGGATGAATTCAATAAACTCAAGCGACGGATTGAACAGCAGAAAGGGGAATTGAATTGTGAAAAAGAGGCGAATAAAGATCTGGAGAAAAGAATTCGGCAACTGGAACGAGAATTGAGTAATGAACGTGGTAAAGCGAATAAATTCGCATCTATGCTTTTTGGTTTGAAGAGTGAGAAACTGAAATTGTCAGATATCAAAGTTGAGGATAGGAATTCTATTGTAGTTGAAGAAATCAGCGAATCAGAAATCACTAATGCCGGGGAAGACGAATCGGCTGGGGAGAAAGGAAAAAAGACTGAAGCGGAGAAGGACAATGACACGAAAAAGAGAAAATCCGGAGGTCAGGATGGCCCCAAAGGAAATGGAAGGAAAATTCCTAAAGGGCTGCAGATTGTGGATAGAATTATTAGGCTGCCTGAGGGAGAAGTCATTCATGGAATTCCGGCGGAGAATTGGACGGAACAGAACGGCATGGATGAAGTATCATACACGATCAGAAAAAAAGTCGAATGGTACGTGGAACGTACTATCAGGCGTAAATATACTCCTCCTGCGAATTACGGCCCTGGCGTTCCCAAAATAATAACAGCTCCCATGCCGGCTAAACTCATTCAGCAGGGAAAATATGGGTTGGAAGTATGGATTGATATTCTTATCGATAAATATCAACAGCATATACCGATTCAGCGTCAAATTTTCGACATGCAGCAACACGAAGTCAATATGATTCCAGGAACTGTTTTCGGTGGTTTGAAAACAATATTTGGAACCTATTTGGAGCCTCTTTATAAAGAACTTATTATTGAATTGCAAAATGGAATAAGATGGCACGCTGATGAAACTCGCTGGTACATGCTTTGTGACGCCATGAAAAAATTAGGGTATATGTGGGGATTCAAATCTGAAGATGTTGCTATTTTCGTTCTTGACGGCACAAGAAGCGCTTCTGTTCCTGCGAAAACTCTTCTGGGGATTACCGATATAGTACAACTAAAAGAACCAGTTGAAATTCCTGAGGAGAAATTGAAAATATTGAATGTAGACAGGTATTCTGCCTACAAAATGTTGGCCGGTTTGGGTTTGGTTCTTCTGGCCTATTGCTGGGCTCATGTGAGAAGAGATTTCACTGACATTAAAAAAAAATATCCCGAAGAGCACGGACTGCTCAGATGGGCAGAGGAATGGTTGTTGAAAATCGCCGAACTGTACAAAATTAATAATCAGAGAGTAAAACATCCTCCCGGAAGTGATATGTTTTTAGAACACGATTCGAGATTACGTGAAGCCATTCATGACATGGGAAAAGAAATCAACGTTGAGATTAAGGCTGATGAAGATGAAGTTCATGAAGCCAGACTTAAAGCAATGATATCAATGAAAAATCACTGGGAGGGACTGATTATACTTGTTGGTAATCCCGAAATCCCGATGGATAATAATAAAATGGAAAACGGAATAAGACCATGTGCTCTGGGAAGAAACAATTATATTGGAAACCATTCACTTTGGGCGGGGAATTGTCCGCCTGTATGTATTCGATCATTCAAACATGTAAACAGAATAATATCAATCCACGAACTTACTTGCAGTATTACCTTGAGAAGTGTATAGAAAAAAACGGCGATATGAGTCAGGAGGAAATAAATTCAATGTGACCAGGGAAATTAAAAAATAATATCATCGTGAAAAACGATTTGACCTTGAAAAAAATCTAATTTTTTGTTTTCTTTATATTTCCTGCAAAAAACGATTCAGTAAGAAGAAATTAGGTTTGAGGGCAAAACGGGGACCACTGAGTATGTACGCTAGCTTGGGAAGCTAGAGCATTACCGCTATGCTACACCCGCAATAAAAGCAGTACAGCCGACAGTTCAATCAAAAGTCAAAAAAATTAGATAAATTAATAAATACTAAAAACATGTTAGGAAAACTCGAAAATTCCAGAAAAATATTAAGGTTTTAAACGGTTATTTCCTGATTATCTTCTTGCAGGAGATGTTTATATCACCAAACACGGGATCAACATATCCATCGATAAATTCATCGACCTGCTCAGAAGATCGGCCGACAAATTTTTTAGGGTCAACAAACTCTTGCAAATTACCATGCACAGTCTTGAAAATATTATCTTCAGCCAATCGATCAAGCAAATCATTTTCTGCTCCTTCTTCTTTAACACGATTTGCTGCAGCTAAAGAATGAACCCGAATCGCCTCATGGAGTTCTTGCCTGTCACCGCCTGCTTTGACGCCAGCCATAATAATCACTTCCGTTGCCATAAAGGGAAGTTCTTCCAGCACATGCTTTTTAATGACATTTGGCCATATAACCAAACCATCGGTAATATTTTTGGCTAATAACAGGATTGAATCTATCGCCATAGTTGACTCCGGCAATATAATTCGACGATTCGCTGAATCATCCAACGTCCGTTCAAACCACTGATTGGAATGGGTATTTGCTGCATTATCCGGCAACGATATAACATACCGGGCTAAGGAACAGATACGTTCACTCCTCATGGGATTCCGCTTATAGGCCATTGCGCTGGATCCGACCTGCCCTTTTTCAAAGGGCTCATCAACTTCCTTCAAATTCATCAAATGACGAATATCCCCAGCCATCTTGTATGCAGATTGAGCAATTCCTGACAATATACTTAGCGCCTTATAATCCACTTTACGACTATACGTCTGACCGCAAACAGGCACACTTTTAGGAAATCCCATCAACTCTGAAACCAATGCGTCGAGTTTCTTCACCTTTGCATTATCACCCTCAAATAAAGCAAGATAACTACCCTGAGTACCCGTTGTTCCTTTGAACGCCTCTGAATTCTAGACCATTAATCAATTCGCTTAAATCATTAAAGTCCATGAGAAAATCATACAACCAAAGAGAAATACGTTTCCCCACCGTTGTCAATTGGGCAGGTTGATAATGGGTGTAGCCCAATGTTGGCAGAGCCTTATATTTCAGCGAAATAAACTTTAACGATGATATCAGGTTTAATAGTCGTTTCTGGATAATTTTAAAACCGTCCCTTATCATAATAAGTTCTGAATTATCTGTCACAAAACAACTCGTCGCGCCAAGGTGGATAATCGGTTTGGCCCCGGGACATGCAACTCCAAATACGAAAATATGGCTCATAACGTCATGGCGCAATTCTTTTTCCTTTTTCCGTGCTAAATCGAAATCAATATCATCTAAATGAGCCTCCATCTCCGCAATTTGATCATTGGAAATGTCCAGCCCAAGCTGTCTTTCTGCTTTTGCCAAAGCGAGCCAAAGCCGACGCCACGTAGAAAACTTTTTTTGAGGCGACCAATTTTTAATTATTTCCCGACTTGCGTATCGATCTGTTAAAGGATTTGAAAATGTATCTGGTTTCATTTGAAAATATCTTTGTGTGAATTTTTTTAATTTATCCTAACCCGGTTTTCTCACAAACTTTGTTGTGAGAAAGCTTAGATTGCCGAAATTCAATAGCTTAACGCAGATAAGCGAATAATTCTGCCGTTCAGGTCCAGCAGAAAGACACAGTGAATTCGCGAAACAGATTAAAGCATTGAAAATCGGTGATATACGTTTTCGCAACAGAAGTATTGTGAGAAATCCGGGCTAAATCCGTAAAAAATGTTTTAACCTGAATAATTCATCAGTATTCTGCTGCGAGCCCTAATCTCTGCTCAAATAAGCCGATTAGCTCAATTTATTATGAGCAAGTTAAGCGCTCTCGCGACGAATCGCATGAATTAATCAGGTTAATGGATAATAATCATCAATTGATTTTTCTCAACTCATATTGTGATTGATTCCCAGCCTTGAGGAACCACTAGTCCGGCATGCTTCTGCAAAAATCCATACATCCAACGGCTCAAAGATTCCCATGATTCCTGAGAATATTCTGGAAAATTGGCAGACTCATTTAAGGCAAATTGATTCAGTGCATCTATTCCATCTTTACTTTTCTTATCATCCGAATAATCCGGCAATAACCCATTTTCTGATAACATAATAAAACAGACTGACAATACGATTGATGTACTGTGAACTTTTTCACCTGTTGCGAGCCTTGAGAACGCGATCTTTACCGCATCGAATAACATTGCCATTTGCACCTCATCTTTCAAATTCCCGATAACGAATTCGCATAACCATTTTGCTGTTTTGAAATTATATATGTTTGAAGCCACTGAATCATAAGCTGTCAAACATTCGGCGCTGTGTACTGGATAGAGTTCTGATCTAAGCGTGGGTTTATAGAAAATAGACACATGTCGAAATAGATCAATTTGCGGGAATGATTTTTTCGAATTTTTCCTTGCGCTTTTGATCAAAAAGCGTTTAACGCCTTCGGTTCGTGTAAGCGCCGCTGTAATGACGCTTGTTTCTGAATAGTCAAATTTTCGTAAAACAAGCGCTTCTACTTCACTTAAATCAGTTGGTTTATTCAACGTTTAATTAGCGATGTGAAGAAATTTTTGAATAATGGGTGAGAATTTAACGATGACCGGCGTAAAAATGACCGAAACCATACTCATGAGTTTCAGCAGAATATTTAATGACGGTCCGGCCGTATCTTTAAACGGATCACCTACAGTATCACCAACAACGCAGGCTTTATGAACATCGGATCCCTTTCCTCCCAAGTTACCTTTTTCGACATACTTTTTTGCATTATCCCATGCACCTCCGGCGTTATTCAGCATACAAGCAAGTGAAAATCCCGTCGCCAATCCACCGGCTAACATTCCCAATACACCGGGAACACCCAGGATTAATCCAGTCATTATTGGAATAAAAACGGCAAGTAATGACGGAAATATCATTTCCTTTTGGGCCGCATTAGTTGCAATGGCAACACATTTGGCATAGTCAGGTTTGGCTTCATAAGTCATGATCCCCTTGATAGTCTTAAACTGCCGTCTGACCTCAGTCACCATAGCGCCGGCGGCACGCCCAACTGCCTTCATCGTTAATGCACAGAATAAAAATGCCATCATGCCGCCAACAAAAAATCCACATTAAAACCATCGGATTCATCAGAGACATTTCGTAGTTGTTTAGGGAGCTATACCCAATTTCTGACTCTCGGTTTTTACACTAAAAAAATATGTGGCCAACAGCGCTAACGCCGTTAATGCAGCAGATCCGATTGCAAATCCTTTACCCACCGCTGCTGTCGTATTCCCAAGCATATCTAATGCATCCGTCCGTTCTCTCACTTCGGCAGGCAAACCGGACATTTCAGCATTGCCACCGGCATTATCGGCGATGGGACCGTAGGCGTCCGTTGCCAATGTAATGCCCAGTGTTGATAACATGCCGACTGCCGCAAATCCAATTCCATACAGCCCTGAAGCAGGATCGGCAAAACCACCCGTAAACCCATAAGCACATAAAATCCCTGTCACGATCGTTATAATCGGAATGCATGACGACATCATGCCAACAGCGATACCATCAATAATCGTGGTTGCTGAACCGGTTACTGCCTGGCCTGCGATTCCCTTTGTGGGCTCATATTCATCAGACGTATAATAGCCCGTGAACCAACCGATAACGATACCCGAAACCAATCCGGAAACGACTGCGCCGAATATGCCCCAGGGAATTAAATTGGATTGAGCAAATATGGCAAGAATAACAACGACGAGCAACGTACTAACCCATGTTCCTTTGTCCAATGCCTTAAGAAGCGTGCTCATTGACGCATCCTCTTTACATTTCACAAGAAAAATTCCTACTATCGACAGCAGAATTCCTACCCCGGCCACAACCATCGGCGCCACGACAGCATTGAGACCACTAATATTGGCAGTCATCGGCAGCGCCGCACCCAAAGCAGACGTCGCGATAATAGACCCGCAGTATGATTCGTATAGATCAGCCCCCATACCTGCGACGTCGCCGACATTATCACCGACATTGTCAGCAATTGTTGCAGGATTTCTGGGATCATCTTCTGGAATTCCCGCTTCGACTTTTCCAACCAAATCTGCTCCTACATCCGCAGCTTTTGTAAATATTCCTCCCCCGACTCTGGCAAAAAGCGCCTGCAAAGAAGCACCAATCCCATACCCTAACATTGCAGTCGTTATTTCAGACAACCTCAAGTCTGGATCAAAACCTGCCTGAACAAATATGCTCCATCCCGATATCATATGCGCCTCTGAGTATACAACTTTGTCTAGAAAGACAAACCATGCCCAAATGTTAAATAATCCAAATCCAACCACCACCAATCCCATAACTGCGCCAGAACGAAATGCGATCTGTAATCCTTTATTCAAAGATTCACGGGCGCCCTGCGCTGTTCGAGATGAGGCCAGAGTCGCCGTTTGCATCCCAAGATATCCGCATAAGCCCGAAAATATTGCTCCACTTAAAAACGTAAACGGCACCAATCTGTTTTGAAGATTAAAAAAAGCCATAATGCTTAGAACAACAAATAGCCCCATCATAACAATCAGGACAATCCGAAACTGACTATTTAAATAGGCTTTTGCTCCATCTCGAACATAGTGAGCAATTTCACGCATTTGGTCGGTACCTTCATCAGCACGAATCATCTGTTTAAAAAAATAGAGCGCAAAGACCAGACCCAGCACAGAAGCGATCGGAGCAATTAGAATAAGATTAGACAATGATAAACCTTCCTTCAACCCAAGAGAAAGATTGGACAGTTCATCAGAGAATACGGTAACGTCGCTAACAAAAAACTGATCGTTATAAAAATGAAATATTTCATATTCTTAAAATTTATTAAATTGGTTGGTCCGGCATGCTAAATGCAGCCATCTACTTTTCACAGGGGAACCTCTTTGCACATTTAACTTATATCTGCAACGCTGCCTGCTCAGAATGCTTCCGGAAAACTATCGTTGCCATGATGGAATAGCTTACCAAAGAGATTCTATTTTCTGGTCAATGTCATTAGAAGTTAAGGATTCTGAATTCAATTTGCTGTAAATACCTGTTTTACCGTTCGCTTCTATACTATAGTCATGCTATTTCGTGATGAGAATACCGCAACTCAAATTGTGAACTTCAGCAAACCTTTTACTGATTGGGACAGACGTATCATTGCGGTAAACCCTGAAGGACTCTACGCATACCTAACAACAGATAGACCTGAAAGAATTAAAATTCCTTCAAATGTATAGTGAAATTCTTAATTGACAACTATTCTATCTTATTTTAAATTTTCCCCATAATATGACGTGATATGAACTATATTTGCATATTTTCCAAACCGCCAATTCCGGGTAAAACGAAAAGTCGGCTCGCACAAAAAATTGGTGACGTCAATGCCGCAAATCTGGCAAAATCCATGCTTAAGGACATATGCTATACCATGTCGCAAGTGAAAGAGTCGAAAGTGCAGATATGGCATCCTCCAGAGTACAACGCGAGACATTTTAACGGTGTTATTAATGGCGATTTCTCATTCTATAAACAACACGGGAAGGATCTCGGAGAGCGGATGTCAAATACATTCAAAGATATTCTGGGTTCCCATACGAATGATAAAGCGCTAATAATTGGCAGTGATTGCATTGCTCATACGGTAGAAGATATTGAAACGGCATTTTCAATTCTGAATCAAACAGATGTTGTTATTCAACCGTCAGATGACGGTGGATACGTATTAGTCGGACAATCATGCTGGGTTCCAAAAATGTTTGAAAATATTAGCTGGGGCACCGATAAAGTTATTAGTCAGACCCTAACTCAGACGAAGAAATACAAGATAAAATTTAAAGAAATGCCAAAAAGTTTCGATATAGATAATGTACAGGACCTAAATAAACTAAATAAATTTATCAAAAAAAACGAGAGACCCAATACCACGCAATGGTTTAATTTAAATTATTCATGTTAACTGGTCATGTCAAAATTCGCATTTTTCGAGTTCTCTTCCATTAAATCATTGATTTATCAACCAATTATAACTGGCAACGCATAATCCAACACCATTAAGCGTCAAACTTTATAAAAATTAGCCTGCATTATGCATGCACTTTTGTAATGAGAGTCA
>WLWD01002255.1_pt1 | contig 13344 bp, 5 predicted proteins | sample 6712731 | NCBI WGS metagenome assembly WLWD01 (sample SAMN12718690, study PRJNA576275) | sponge metagenome | isolation source: marine sponge | host: Mycale hentscheli | place: New Zealand: South Island, Marlborough, Capsize Point | collected 2014-11-01
TTCCTGAAAAACATGGCTCATAATGGGGCCTTGAAGATGTTTATTTCATGCACTGAGAGCTCTCATCAAATCGCCCGCACTCCCGTACGACAGACACCTCCTGTTTAATGTAAAATGCCGCTGCTATGACCGTATGGCCATATTGCAAGAGTCTTTCACGGCAATTCTATTGAAATATAAACTGCTTATTATTGGTATGTTATGGCTTTAAATTGAAGTATTATGTGCTGCCTTTGCAATAAGGTATTTCATTAATAACAACAAATTTAAAGGAGGAAAAATAATGAATAGTAAAACACAAGCAACTACTGTCGAGAATGAATTCTACAGCCCGATGCTGCGAGCACTGGTAAAGGCCGAGGCAAAGAGGGATTGCCCCGAATTCCCCGACGAGCATTTTTTGAAGGCAGGGGTTGGGCGGTGCCTGAACGATGTACGCAGCGGACGAGACTGGATTCAAAAAGCAATGACGATTTTGAAGCTGGCGATCACCGTTAGCCGGTTCTTTATCAGCTTGAAAAGCCAGAGGCGGCTACGACTTACCCAAAAGATTGCCTGTGCAGTTCGAGCAGAAGCCGATGAGATCGCCACGGCAAAAGACGATCCCTTTGCAGAGCATGCCGAACTTGATGGAGTCGCGATCTACGCCGCAGACGGTCATTGCCATGGAAGCTCAGCTCATGACCAGCTAATTGATCAGAAGCGTTACCCCGTCGGACATTTTTTTGCCATGAATCTTCGGACTCAAACGATGATTCATTTGGATGTAGCTCGTCCGAAGGTGAAAAAAGAGCATGATATAACCGCGTTGAAACGCTTGGAGGCAAATGCCCTGCGTATGGAAGAACCGACAGGGCGAAAGCTAATTATAGCCTATGATCCGGCGATCTACGACTTCGTCCAGTGGAATAACTGGAAGCAGTCGAAGGGGATTTACATCATCACTCGAATGAAGGAGAATACCAATTTACTAATCTGTGACGACCGTGAGTTTGACCGGGAGGATCCCCGCAATGCAGGCATAATCTCGGACCGAACGGGAGTAACAAATAGCGGTCGCAGGTTGCGTAAAATTGTTTACATTGAACCGGCAACTGGAAAGAGATTTGTCTTCCTGACAAACGAAATGACATTGCCGCCGGGGTTGATCACTTTCATATACAAGAAGAGATGGGACATTGAAAAAGTGTTCGACCAATTCAAAAATAAACTGATGGAAAACAGGGCCGGGGCAAAATCATTGAACGCTAAATGTGTCCAGGCGCAGTTCATGGTTCTGGCGCACAACCTCACCTTAATCCTGGAACGTAAACTTGAATCCGAAGAAGGCATATCCGATACCAAGATTGAAAAGAAGAGAACCCTGAGAATTCAAAAGGATCTGGCAAAGATCAAGGAGGCCGGAAGAAAAGAAAACCCGCTTGTTACGCGACCCTATAAAGCCGTTCAGAGGTCGTTTCAGTTTATCCGATGGCTCAGGGACTCTTTGCTTGTCAAGACTCCCTGGAGGCAGGCGGTAGAGGCTCTGAGGCCCCTTATGACCGCATATTTGTCATGAAAAAACAAACACCGTTGATCCGCAATCATTAAATCATTATTACAGAATGGACAAACAGACATGATATTCTTTTGGCAGCACTTTGTTATGAGGATAACAGGTGTTATTGAGTGACATATAAATAACCCTCCATGAATGTAAATACAGATATGGCAACAATCAATTACAATAAGAGATGAACTTTATCTGCATGATGCATGAACTTTGTGAACTTTAGTCTGATTAATGTGCGTAGGCCTGAAAACGGAAGTTTGAAAGAAAATATCGATTTTACGCTCAAAATTGTAAAAAACAGCGATTTGTCTACCCTACTTCACATTTGCTGCGCAGAGCAAAATAACAATTGTAGTAGAACATGACATATTAGAATTTCAACTGTCTTGCCTACAAAATCGAGCAAGAAAAAGTTAACTTGCTTATTTTCAATTAGTTACGGATTTATCCGTTCAAACTTCCGTGAAAACAGAAACAGGGTGGACATTTGTTCCATTATCAATATTAAATTACAACGAAATCATTAATAACAGCGGTAATCGAGCCCTATGTTACTGTCCGCTTGCGGGATTGGCGATCGCTTTGGATGAAAAAACAGGGGTGTCTGGATTACTGAAATACGATGCGTTTTTATTGTATGATGAAACATCGGATGGAGTGTGTATTCAAAGTGTGAGTGACAATTAGTAAATCGGCCATTCCTTATAGTAATTTGTAATTAGTTATAAAACTATTAACAATTAAAATCGTAAAAGGTGTTAATAAAATGTATTTTAATTAAATTCAACACGCCTCGTATTCGCTACGAATAAGCCATTCCTAACGGTAACGTTTACAGCCAGCATTTCGACGGATACGAGTCTTTGATTCGTTAACGTATACTCAGAAGATTATCAATCTAAGATATTCTATAAGGATTACGCAGAATCAAAGGGCGTGTTTTTACACGATGCTGTTGATGAGAATCATTCATAATATATACCTTTTGTTCACTTACTTTTTATAGGAGGCAGAACTCATGATCCAACAACCAACCTCTCAAGAATTTGTTGCTTTAATCGGCATTGATTGGGCTGATGAAAAACATGACATCAGCATTCAGGTTCCTGGAGAAAAAAATCACGCGTCAACAAATTAAGCAAAGTCCTGAAGCGTTAAACCAGTGGATCGGTTATTTACGTAACCGTTTCAGAAATGGCCCTATCTCCGTATGCCTGGAACAAAGTAAAGGAGCATTGATTAATTTTCTGATCTGCCATGATCTTTTTGTTCTCTATCCGATTAATCCAAAAACATTAGCTAAGTTTCGTGAGGCATTTCGCCCCAGTGGGGCAAAAGATGATCCAGACGATGCAACAAAACTTCTCGAAATTGTCGCAAACCATCGTAATCAATTGACTCCTTGGAAACCAGCTGAAGAAATTGTCCGGATAATTGATATCCTTGCTCGAAACCGGCGAGATGCCGTTGATCGTCGCAAGCAGGTGATCAATCAACTAAGAAGTGTGTTGAAAGCATACTTCCCTCAAGCAATAGATCTGGTTAGTGAGGACATTTGTTCCCCATTAACTTGGAATTTCCTGATGAAATGGCCAACGTTGCAGAAGCTTCAAAAAGTCAAAGATGCTACCCTGCGAAAATTTTACCACGATCATCATTGCTATAAAAAGAAAGTTGTTGAGACACGTTTGCAACTCATTCGTCAAACCCAGCCCTTAACTTCCGATGAGGGCATATTGAAAACTTCACCCATAGAAGTGAAACTCTTATGCCAATTACTCAAACAATACACTCAGAGCATTGCTGAATATGAACAACAACTTAAAGAACTTTATCCCCAACATCCAGATGCTGAAATATTTAGAAGTTTCCCAAGGGCAGGGACCGTTCACTCTGCACGGTTAGCCAGTGCATTTGGCGCTGATCGGGAACGCTATAAGTCGCCAGAGAGCTTACAAAAATATTCTGCCGTGGCGCCTATAACCATTTCAAGTGGAAAATCGAAGGTGGCATTGGCTCGCTATAAATGCCCTAAGCATTTGCGCCAGAGCTTCATCGAATGCGCGGGGCAGTCTCTCCAATATTCTTTGTGGACAGCTGCCTATTATCGTATGCAAATCGAAAAAGGGAAAACTCATAATGTCATTCTTCGGGCTCTTGCATTCAAATGGATTCGAATCATGTTTCGATGTTGGCAGGATAAAATCCCATATAATGAACTAAACTATTTACAATCCTTAACCAGGAAAGGATCTAAAATTCTCAATTATATGACAGCTGCCACTTAAATCAATTTAGATGTCAAAGAGCATAAAAAACACATTCACATTGTATTAGATGATAGAACTCTTGAAATTGTTTTTTGCCTGTTAATAACTTTGTTAAAAAAAGTAAAAAATATTCGAAAATACATCTTGACTAAACCCCTCAGAAGGCTGGCTGAATCACATGTGCGCAGCCAGCTAAATAACAAATTTAGTCCCGCTTTGCGCATACGCGGTAACCGAAGCTCATACATTTCGTTAATATAGGCATTTAGAGAGAATTTTTCATCTACTAATTTAATAGATGTAGAAATTCTTTGATTACTATCAATGCGATTTTAGCTTGATGGCATTGATTATGGTCTGAAGTAGTATGATTTTGTACTTGCGTATTACAATGGAGTCAATCGTTTGGATCTGGATGATTGATCGGCCTGTTGACGTGGATGGATTCAGGCATGGTGTTGGTCCTTCAGATCGATGAGGTCTTTTCTCATAGGCAACAATTTATTTTTTTACCCATTCATCAACGGGAATAAGATCAGCAATCCATTCGGACATATTTTGTCGCTTTCGTTTTTCATAAGCACAGTAATAAGAGATTAATTCGGTGGCTGTAAAGGTCCATTTCCGAGGATTAACGGGAGCAAAAAATTGTAAGATAGGCAGAGCCAGGAATTGAGCGCATTTCATGGGACTAAGACGTTTTCCTGTCTTTTGGTAAACGGAATTATTGTAAATAATATGTGTATGATTAAAGAGGACAAGGAGAATCAATTTTGCATAGACAACACATTTTAGATAAGGGACACTGGGTTTTCCAGGGAGTTTTGTGACGAGTAAAAATGATTTCCAAATTTTAAAAACGATCTCTATTTTCCACCGAATGAGATAGATGGCATGAACCATTTCGGTTGACAGGGCAGCTGGTGAGGCATTGGTCGCCAAAATAGTCCATCCGAGTAATTCGAAATAGTTTTTGGAATGATTGGCCTTGGCGTTTCGATCATTCCTGGCTTTTGCGCGTCTTTTTCTGGCTTCTTCAGCCGGCAGTGGAATGGCAATGAATCGCAGCAGGAGTTTTTGGCTGGCGCCAACCCTGAGATTTTGATCGAAAATGCCGTCATGATTTTTGAGCATTTTGAGTAGATTAACAGGGGAAAGGTCGGGGGTGAACAGTGAAACGTTCGGGGGAATGCGGGTAATGAAATAAATTTTATCCAGGACCATTCTTGCGAGAACTTCCAATGAAAAATATCCGAGGTCGCGAACCACCAAATCGTTTGGTTTGGCAATGGTAAAGATATCAGCGGAAGCTTTTTGGTCGTTTCGGGTATAAGGCGATATGGAAAGTGCGTCTAAGATTCCGGACGTCAGATTATAACAGAGCTGAATTTTCATGGTTGCGGATTGGCGTCCGGTTTGATTTCGTGCGCCCGGGAAGACTTTTACCAGAGATGGATGCAGTTTGATGGAGGCACTGTCAAGGAGACGGACATTATCGAACATGGAGAATCGGTGGTCTATATGATCAGGGTCAATCTTTAATGGGTAGGCAATAACGATCTTTAAGAGTTTGTGCAGGAATGCCGGAGCGTTGGAGAATCGCTTGAGCAAAGCCTGTTTAGAGATGAATTTTCCAGTGATGGAGGCAATAGCGCCTGCAATGATATTGGCAGAGGCAAAGGCATTGAAACTTCCCCGGCATAATCCAAATACAAATGCCATAGGAGAAACTTTTCGGAATTTCCGTTGATACAGCCCCAGGTCATACGCCAGTTGCTCGATGTTGACATGAGCGCATGCTTTGCGTAATCGAGTTTCGAAAGTTTCGTGATTATGATTATTCACAGTGATGTTCATGGAAGAGAATGGAACGGGTTGTCAACCAGGAGTTGTCGGAAATTTTTCTCTAATGGATATATGTAAATGTGTTTTATTGGCTCCTTGACAGTGTTGTAGCGATCATTTCGAGTTCTTCCGGTGGTTTGTCCGAGTCGGATCCAGTTAGCCGCCTGATAGGAGGCGCCGTGAAATTTCTCAGAATGAACAAACGTTTCCATTAAATATAAAGGATGCTGGAAGTACAACTGATAATCCGAAGAGATTCGTTTGGAAATTTGACTGAGAATATGAGATGCTAAATTATAACATTTGACCCATGGCAGAATAAGGAATCGTTGATTGTTAATAACAAACGGCAGATTTTTCCTGCGTATGTTTGTATTCCAGCCGATGAAGGAATCTCGCGGCTTGATGGTCCATGCCGCAGCGGTGAACAGAAGACAGGCGAGCAATCTGTTATATCGGTCGTATATTAAATAAGGCAGACTTTCACCTGCGGTTCCCCGATAGCCCAGATAATGGTACAGATCAATCAGGCATTTGACTAACTTTCGCTGCTCCTGATTTTCTCGTACAGGAATAATTTGTAAGGGTCTGAGTTCAGATAATTGCGCGTCAACGGGTTCCTGTGAGTGGGGACTATGAGAAATTTTCCAGCGGCGATGGTCATTGTTGGATGGACGTTGAGCAGATGGCAGCTGGATTAAGCCCTGCCGATCTAATTTGAGCAAATAAGTTCGACAGGCCATATCCCGGAGGGCGCCATTAGGAGTGCGCCAATTCCAAAGGGTCTCTAATTTTATTGAAAGCCGTCGTCGATTCCAGGTCGGGTAATCTTTGATCAGCTTTTTAATAACTTCTATATCGTTTTCAGGCTTTAAATCGGCATTCATATGAAAAAGACGCCACTGTTAATTTTAGAGTCCAGCCGAAATTGGGAAAATTTATTTATTTTTTTAATAAAGACGCTGCAATTATCTTTTTGGCTTGTAATAACGGGGTTGAAAAAGTTCCAATTGCACTAAAATTCAGTTATAACTAATTGAAATCAAGAAAGATACGTCTTAGGTTGCCGCGTATGCGCTTTGCGTGGAACCGCGTTGTTTTTACCCCAACCCAGGCATTCACCAGAGACACTCACATTTTGAATACACACGCAATTCTGGCGAAGAGCCCTTTAAAAAAGAAAAAACGGTGGCAGTGTTATAGTGATCTTGGGTGAATCAGATTTTCAAAAATCGTTGGCCATATTTGTGGTTTACTCCGTAAGCGCTTGCAGCTTTTCCCTCGGGCGATATTGAAGAGTATTCTGAATGTGAATAGATTTTCAGTTCCCCTTGGCGGGATGACATTTCCGCCTGAAATGGAAATTGAATGTCGCAAAAACGACTGCTTGCAGTATTGGTAACGGAATCCTTAACTGCCGGCAAATGGCAGGGCGTCATATTTCTCTTGTTTCTACTATGTTGCGTGGGAATGCATAATCGTGATTTTTCGCTGGATAATGACAGAGAGTCAATAATGAACGGACAGGGATCGGTCTTTTTAATTGTATCGCAACGGTCAGTAGAAATTATGCCTGTGCTATCATAACATATTAAGCTCATTGAATTTGTTGAAGTTTACCCAAAAAACAACGAACTTGGATTAGATATGTGTGGGGAATTGGACAATGTGAATGACGAGGGGCAAAGAGAGCGTGTTTACTGCGTCAAGTTTGATCTTGAGGATGTCGCAAATTTTTCGAGAATGAGTCGCGATCTAAACCCTCTTCATGTCGATAAGGATGCTGCACGAAAAACCGCTTATGGACAGCGCCTTGTATTTGGCCTTTTGGGCGGAATTTCCTGCCTGTCAAAACTTAAGATCGATAAAGCGTATCGACTGCATGCAGTCGAAATCGAATTCCGTCATCCCGTCTTTATGGGAATTTCCTACAAGGTTTGCGTTTGCACCTCAAAAATCAGGGGAATATCTGTTGAACTTCGAGATGGCGCTCAAGCGCTTGTTCGACTTAAGCCTACTCTGGTGAAGAAAATGCAACGCGTCAAAAAATCTTACGCGAAAAAGCGAAAAAAAAGTCACGTTGGGAAGGACGGCAATACACCGGAGGTCGAGCTGCTTGATTATACCGAAAATGAATTTTCCAGCGGGATTGAGATGGATGGTTCGTATACGATATTCGGTCGGATTCAGGAGTTGAAAACCTCTGGTTTATTGCCTTCCGGAATGGATTCACAATCGGTTGAGGTCCTGATGTTGTGCAGTTATATCGTGGGTATGAAACTTCCGGGGAAACGGGCTCTTCTATCAAAACTTTTTATTCGCTTTGAGGAGATGGAATTTAAGGGGAAATCGCATCTCAGGTACACGGCGAAAACATGTTCCTACGATAAAACATATCAATTGCTGAATATCGATGTTTCCTGTTTGATTGGGAAAAGGATTATCGCTGAAGGCTGCATTAGTGCGTTTGTCAGGAGCGAACGACCTCCTGTCCCATTGGCAAAAATCAAGGATTCATTACACCCTTCGAAAGATTTTTTTAAGGGAAAGGTGGCCTTGGTGACCGGCGGCAGTCGAGGTCTGGTGGCGACATTTGTCCAGGCTTTGGCGATGCAGGGGTGTCATGTCGTAATCAATTATTATAAAAGTAAGAGAGAAGCCCAATCCCTGAAGCGTGCCCTGAAAGATAATGGAAATAGAGTTAGTCTGCTGCAAGGAAATATAGGTGACCTTGCGTGGTGCAAAAAGGCAAAAAAACACATACTTAAAAAGTTTAAACGCCTGGACTTTCTTGTTTGCAATGCCAGTCAACCTCCTGTACCCCTGCCGGAATCTCCAGAAGTGCAACCCCGGGCCAGACATTATATTTCTGAGAATCTAAATTTGTACAAAACGCCGCTGGATATTTTTCTGGGTATCGTGGCAGATCATCACGGAGTTTGCATTGCAATTTCTTCTCTGTTTGTTGAATCCAACCCAAGTGGATTTCTACATTATGTTCAGTTAAAACGTGACGTGGAAAACTTGATTCACCTCGCTTCAGCAGCACATGGCAAGGCACGATATATCGTTGTAAAGGGCCTCCCACCCTGTTGACCGACATGAGTAATACGCCTCTGGGGGCATTGGATGCGTTATCTCCAGAGATTGTTGCAGCAGAAACGGTGCACGCTTTGCCAACCTTAAAATCCAACCAAGTGATGGTGCTGAATCAATTTAAAACATACCCTTCTCAGAAAAGAACTAGGTCCGGGCAGGCGGAAATGGCTCAAACGTCCCGGAGAAAGATAATTCTTGCAGGCTCATTTTCCATCGAACCGATTTTGCCAAGCCTAAGTTACTGGCGAGAAAAATTAAATTTGCCTGTAACCGTCGAATTGGCCCCTTTTCAGCAGATATTTCAACAATTGCTTAACGCCAAAAGTCTCTTTCACAACAACGCAGACGGGATCAATGTCATTCTATTCAGAATCGTCGATTGGCTGCCTTATGATGAACAGCTTGGGACGGGAAAAATTTCTGATGATCGTCGGTTTGAAGACGACAGGCGGCATCTGGAAAACGTCTTGTCGGACTATATTCAAGCCCTGCGCAGTTTTTCCCCAAAAAAGATCGGCTTTACATTACTGGTGCGCGTTCCTGATTCTGCAAACTATGGTGAATCATCTCCATGGAAAGCATTATTTACGCAACTCGAACAAACCTTGATTGCTGAAGTGAAGGATTTGCATGATGTTGAACTTATGAGAAGTGAAGATTGGCATCCGGTGTATCGGGTCGAACAATTTCTGGATTCGGAAAGAGACCGATTGGGGCATATTCCTTTTACCTCAGAATATTTTCACATTTTGGGGACGCTCTTGATAAGACGATATCATGCGCTGATTCGAAAGCAGTATAAAGTGATTATTGTCGATTGTGATCAAACCTTATGGGGGGAGGTATGTGGTGAGGTAGGGCCGATCGGTGTTGAGATTTCCAATAGAGATCAGAGATTTCAACGTTTTCTTGTCGATCAGGTAGGGCAGGGGGGGTTGTTGGCGCTATGCAGTAAAAATAATGAAGCTGATGTTTGGCAAGTCTTTGATCGGCGCGGGGAGATGGTGTTAAAAAAAGACCATGTTGTCGCTCATCAAATCAATTGGGAACCGAAATCCGAAAATATCATCAAGCTGGCCAACGCGTTGAATGTAGGATTGGACAGTATCGTATTTATCGATGACAATCCGGTGGAGTGTGCTGAAGTTCAATCTCACTGTCCCGGAATTCTTGCCATCTGCTATTCACGTTCTGATCGAAATATGGAATTCATGTTCGATCACCTGTGGATATTCGACCACTTTACAGCGACCGAAGAGGACCGCAAAAGAACCCTGTTTTATCAAGTTGACAAGAGGAGAAATCAGTTCCGAAAAGAAAGTGTAGATTTTTCTTCTTACATCAAAAAATTAGCGTTGGAGATTGCCGTTCAACCGTTTTCTGAGTCTGAGATAGCCAGAATATCGCAATTAACCCAACGTACCAATCAATTCAACTTCACCCACAAAAAGACGTTCGGCTCGGAAAATACGGGCGTTTGCCTCGAACACGGTAATTATGAAGGACGAGCGGTGCATGTTCAGGATCGGTTTGGAGCCTATGGTCTGGTCGGCGTCATGATCTATAGAATCGATAAACAGATGTTGGAACTTGACGTCTTTCTTTTAAGTTGCCGGGTTCTTGGTCGGGGCGTTGAGCATCAAATGATAGTTGAAATTGCCGCCGAGGCAGAACGGCGCAGGGTCAAAACTATTCAGGTTGTGTTCCGGCCCACTACTAAAAATGAGCCTGCACGGAATTTTCTTGAGGGATTAAAATACCTGTCCAAGAAAAAAGAAAATGGAGGCGTAAGCTATCAATGTTCCGTCAAGGCGTTAAAAAAATTGCGGTTTTTGTCGGAAGTGGAGGAAGATAAACCGGCGGAAGAATTAAGGCAACTGAAATATCATGTAGATAAAAAAAGACAAACCGGGGACGTGCAAAGGAATAGGGATGAATGGCTTCAAATAGCGACGGTCTGTCAGGATATTAATATCTTGAGTGATGAAATCAATAACTCCGATTCCTCAACGAATAGACCTGTTGAAGACATAATCTCAACTGCAAAAGGCTTTGGCGGCGGTAGAGAAAAGACAGAGACCCGGCTGCTGTTTGACGAAATTGCAGAAACATTTTCCGAATTCTTGACCATTCAATCCAATGAAATAGCGTCGGAGCAAGAATTGGGAGAATACGGGCTTGACTCTTACGCAATCGTGAATATCACCGCTGCCTTATCCCGTAAATATTTCCAGTTGCCGGCCACTTTTCTATTTGAACATCGAACACTGCAAAGTGTGGTAGATTACATCGCTCAGCAGGGTAATGACGCGCAGCCTAGGGAAATTGCGATCAGTCAGCCCCAGACGGCGACAGAGAATTACCGTGAAGAGGAATTGGCAATCATCGGATTAAACGGTCGTTATCCCGGTGCAGCCAGTCTCGATGCATTCTGGACTAACTTAGCCGAAGGAAAATCGTCGATTAGAGAGATTCCCGACGACCGTTGGGACATGGAAACATTTTATGATATTTCAGAAAAACGAACGGACCGGAGTTATTGCAAGTGGGGTGGTTTCCTTCAGAACGTCGATCGGTTCGATGCAGAGTTTTTCGCAATTCCTCCTCGTGCCGCAGAATTAATGGATCCACAGCACCGTCTGTTTTTGGAAGTTGTCTGGGGCGCTTTGGAAAATGCAGGGTATACACGGAAATCCATATCAAGACAGACCGGGGTGTTTGTCGGGGTATTGTCAGGCGATTACGGGGTCTATGCCAGCCAGGCAGCCTTAAGAGGAGAAAGTATGTTCCGATTTTCGGATATGTACCAAATTCCCAATCGAATTTCCTACCATTTCGATTTCCATGGACCGAGTTTGGCAGTGGATACAGCGTGTTCATCATCGGGCACGGCGTTGCACTTGGCTTGCGAAAGCGTCAGGAGGGGCGAATGTCCGCTGGCGATTGTCGGAGGAGTTAATATAATTTTACATCCGAGTCGTTTTATTCAGTATGCCCAGATGCAGATGCTGTCGCATAATTCCGCATGCAAACCATTCGCAGAGGAGGCTGACGGCACGCTGCTTGGAGAAGGGGTTGGCGCCTTGCTAATTAAACCTCTCAATGAGGCAGAAAAGGACGGTGATTATATCCACGGATTGATAAAGTCCACTGCAATTAATTCCGGGGGGAAAACCAACGGATTTACCGTGCCTAATCCTCAGGCTCATGCTGAGTTGGTGCAGAGTGCATTGAAGCAGGCGAATGTCGATCCGGGAACGTTGAGTTATATTGAAACTCATGGGACGGGAACTGCCCTTGGTGATCCGATTGAAATTCGGGGGTTAAGCATGGCTTTCGAGCGAGCTGGATCGTTGCAGGGTACGTGTCATATCGGCTCAGTGAAATCAAACATCGGTCATCTCGAATCCTGCGCGGCTGTGGCAGGCATTACCAAAATCCTGCTGCAAATGAAGCATAATGTCCTAGTCCCATCCCTTCACGCAAAAAATTTGAATACCCGTATTCCATTCGATTGCACCCCTTTTTCCGTAGTGCGTGAAAAAATTGACTGGAAGCCGGAAGCAGGCGAATCAATGCCGCGCCGCGCGGCCTTAAGTTCATTTGGCGCGGGTGGTTCAAATGCACATATTATTCTGGAGGACTATGTGAATAAACCGGTGAGTCATTCCCAGGGAGAAGCTGTTTTGATCGTGCTTTCGGCCAGGAACGAAGATCGGCTCCGGGCGGTAGTCCAAAATTTATCCGATTTCCTTAAGAACTGGGAAAGGTTAAACCTTGACCTCCGATCATTGGCCTACACCTTGCAGATAGGCCGGGAGGCTATGATCGAACGATTGGCGGTGGTGACGTCTGATTATGAAGAGCTGCTGCAGGCCCTGGCCCGTTTTCTGACGGGGAATCTGGAAGGCATGTATCGAGGCCAGGCAAAATCTTCCAAACAACAGGCGGATAAGCTTCAGGATAAAGCGTGGCAAAAACTAGGGGAATCGTGGGTTCTGGGTACAGAGATCGATTGGCAACGGCGCTACACGGATTCATCCTTTCGACGTATCCCTTTGCCAACCTATCCTTTCGCAGGAAAACGATATTGGATTCGGGATGCAATCGAGAATGAAAAGACCGCATTGTTCCCACTTGTTCATGAATGTTCCTCGACGAGTGGGAGCCGGGAATTAAAGACAGCCCTTGATGCAGATGCGTATTTTCTGAAAGACCACATCGTCAACGGCGAAAAAGTTCTTCCCGCCTCGGCCTATATGGAAATGGTTCGAGCCGCCGGGCATTCTTCCTCGGAGAATATTTGCTTAAAAAATATGATTTGGACCTGTCCGATTGTCGCGAAAGAACAGACCCGGGAAATCACAATTTGGATTGATCAGGAGGGAAACTACCGCGTCGGTTGCGACGAACAATCAGGCCCGGTCATTCATCATCAAGGCCAAATTGTCAGCTTGGATACAGTTCCCGATTGCGTCGATTTAGTCATGATTCAAGCACGTTGTGCGGACCAGATTGAGGGCTCTTCATGTTATGAAGTTTTCAGAACTCAGGGATTGCATTACGGGCCAGGCTTTC